>Ga0209716_1000375_pt1 | contig 43391 bp, 22 predicted proteins | sample COGITO_mtgs_1205_FD_184811 | JGI IMG/M metagenome (GOLD analysis project Ga0209716, IMG submission 184811) | Pelagic marine microbial communities from North Sea - COGITO_mtgs_120531 (SPAdes) (version 2) | ecosystem: Environmental > Aquatic > Marine > Epipelagic ...
ACTACCATTGATAGTAATAAAATAAAAAAAGAATAGAATTAACTTTGATAAATTCATAAATATTTCATTGTAAAAAAAGTATTTAATAGCTTGAATTAATTTCACTTAATGGTAGTTTTTTCCAAGTAATACCTTCAGCCCATTTAGGTGCGTGTACTTTTTTTAAATAGTTCATTAATAACTTCTCTAACTCATTTGTTTTCATTGGATTGTTAAATGCAAGGTTCTCATTCTCTTCTTTATCAGTGGTTATATTGTAAAGAAACAACTCGCCATTATCTTGAAATTTCACAAGTTTAAAATCTCCTTTTCGGACAGCAGAATGTGGTCTTTTTAAAGCAATTCCATTTTTATAAGGGACATGAAAAAATATTCCGTCTACATCTCTTTCTATAATCGTTTTAGAATTATCAAACAAGATAGATTTAAAACTTCCACCATCAATTTCATTAAGCTTAAGTTTACTTTTACCTGCCAAGTCTTTAATCGTAGGTAAAATATCTGATCCAGATACAGGAACTGTTGATTCAATTCCAGAATCAATACCAGGACCAGCAATTATTAAGGGAACTCTAAGACCTCCTTCCAAAGCATCCCATTTACCACGTTTTAAAGGATAATTATAACTTTTAGTATATTTCTTTCCAGCAGGAATATTAGGAACTGACCCATTATCAGACATATATATCACATAGGTATTATTTTCTATCCCTAACTGCTTTATTTTTTCTAATATCAGCCCCAAACCTTCGTCTAAATTTTCAGTCATTGCTGCAAATCCTGGGTTGATGTGTTGGGCACCTATTTCTTTTTCTTTTTGCTTTAAATAAGTTTCTGCTGTTGATTGTATTGATGCATGAACTGCATAATGTGATATTTGAAGATAAAATGGTTTATTTTTTATAGCATTATCTTCCATGAAATGTATTGCTCTTTCGGTAACAGAGAATATTTTTTTTGGGTCTTCAACCGAAACATGAGTCCATTGAGTATTATTATTGGTAAATCCTCCATCTTTATTTTTTGTTGTACCGTCGCTAAAATCGTAACCTAAACTTTTTGGGTTACTTCCTATACCCCACTTTCCAAAATGTGCTGCTATATAATTACTATTAATTTGTTTTAATACTTTAGGAATAGACATTATTTCTTCATGGTTAATATGATTAGTATTCATGCCGACTCTAATAAGCGACAATCTAGCTGGAGATTTTCCAAATTGAATACTGTATCTTGAAGGAGCACATACTGGAGCAGATGCATATGCGTTAGAAAAACGAATTCCAGAATTTGAAAGTACTTCCAAGTTAGGTGTATAATGATAGTCACTTTTGGAAAGAGGTTCAGAACTCATCATTTGAACAGAAGTACCGTTCCATCCTTGATCGTCTGCTAATAAAAAAATAAAATTTGGTGAATTACTATTGGGTGTTGAAAAAGGTTGTGAGTAATATTCATTTATTTGATAGAGAAATGTTGTAATTAGTAAAAAACTGATTAAAATTATATTTTTCAGCATTTAAAAATTAATTTTTTGATTTAAAAAAATATCTTTTTCCATTTTCATCATGCAAATCACCATAGGTTAAATTAAATGGTTTAGTTATTGGTTGTACGTTATTAATCTGCCTCCCTAATCCGTGGGGTTTTAAATTAGCTTCAATAATTCTAGTGTCAATAGTTTTAATTAAAGAATCTAAAACAACTTTATAATTTGAATTTAAGGCTAAATTTTCAAGTTCTTCGTTATCATACTTATGATCGTACAATTCGTATTGGAAATCTCCTTTCATATTCCATTTTGTTAATCTAAACCTTTCTGTTTTTAGAGAATATCCATTTCTCCATCTAGTTAAGGCGTTTTGTCTAATAAAAGATGACTTTTTTTGAATAATTGGTTTTAAACTTTTACCAACTAAATGTGGTGGGGAAACTATATTTGTTAGGTCCATTAAAGTAGGAAATATATCTATTAATTCCACGGGACTTTTTGTTTTATAAGATTCGGGTTCTAATCCTGGAACTTTAATAATTAAAGGAACTTTTGTTGCATTTTCAAATAAGGTTTGTTTTTGCCAATGGCCATGTTCGCCCATATGATATCCATGATCTGAAATAAAAACAACAATAGTATTTTTATCAAGTCCTGTTTGTTTTAATTTATTAATTATTCTGCCAACTTGAGCGTCTACAAATGAAATTGTAGAATAATAAGCTAGTTTTATTTCTTTTGCTAAATCCTCCTCTAAGTCTAATTGGTTTTTCTTAGCTCTAACTGATTTTGCAGCTGGTATGGGAATAGTTTTTAAGTATCTTGAAGAACTTTTAGGAATAAAAATCTCTTCCTTATTATAAAGATTATAATATTTTTTTGGAGCAACAAATGGAGTGTGAGGTCTAAAAAAACCAACAGCTAAAAAAAAATTATCTCCAGACTTAGAAAAACTTTCTAGTTTTTTTATCGCTTCAGTTGCTGCAATACCATCTGTTTGTTCCTTATCTTCTCCATCTGAAGAAAACCAACTCAATGTTCCTCCGTATCTTCTGGGACTTAACGTGTTTATTTTATATTCTTCTATTTTATCTCTTCCGTATGGGTTTATGGTTTGGTCCCAAGAAAAAGCATCATCAATTCCTGAGGTTCCTATTGTGCTAGGATTATCATAATGAAATATTTTACCAATTCTTACAGATTGATATCCTTGTTCTCTAAACCTTTGTCCTATTGTTTTGACATCGGGAACAGTACTTCTTAAGAAAATATTATTTTTTGTCATCTTTGTTTGATCGGTATACATACCTGTCATAAAAGAAGCTCTAGAGGGGCCGCAAAGTGGGTATTGGCAATGGGCATTCAAGAATAAAGTTCCGTTTTGACTAAGTTGGTCAATGTTTGGAGTTTTAACTATTTTATTTCCATAAACACCAATATCACAGTTTAAATCGTCAGCTATAATAAATAATACATTTGGTTTTTTTGAGGCACTGGTTTCATCTAAAGAAATATTTACTTTATTAGGAGACTTACAACTAAGTAAAACAAACAAGTAGGATAATTTTAAACTAAAGCTAAACCAATTCATTTTACTATTTTCCTCAATTTTATAGATTATAAAGAGGAATTCTACATCATTTTTAGGTAGCCTCAATATAATTTAGATGATAATTTACTAAATTATCTACTGGCTTCTGAATAATATCACCTAAAATAACACCATGATTAGCTGCAGCACCTATTAATTCTCTTTCAAATATTTTACTGATAGATCCTATAAAATGAGTTTTAACTGACTTATATTCTGGGTAACAACAAACATGAATTTTGATAAATTCATTCATTCCATTTTGAATCATTTCTATTACATATTCGTGGTGATAATGTCTATTTAAAAACTTCATGAAAGAAGCTAAATATACATTAGCATGTGGTTTCATATATACGCTTTCAAAAATTTCAGATTTAGCGGAACCAAATTGATCTTCAAAATCTACCTTTATACTTTCTGGTAATTGATTGTAAAGATAATCTCTAAGTAATTTCTTTCCATAAAAAGAGCCTGATCCCTCATCTCCAAGGACATAAGCAATTGCAGGAACTTCTTCTCTTAGAGTCTGACCATCATAGTAGCAAGAATTAGAACCGGTTCCTAATATACAAGATATAGCGGGTTCTCCTTGATAAGTGGATAAAGCACAAGCAAGTAAATCATGATCAACAAAAATTTCAGTATTTGGGTAAATAGATTTTAAACCTGATTTAACAATATTATTCATCTCTAAACTAGAACAACCTGCACCATAAAAATATAATTTGTCTACGTTTTTTGATGCTTGATAAAACTCTTGGTTTTCTTGAATTTTTCCTGCAATAAATTTACTGGAATGAAAGAAGGGATTGAATCCCATTGTCTTGAAAATTGTAATTTTATTCTGATCATTTACAAGAACCCAATCGGTTTTTGTTGAACCACTTTCTGCAATTAAAATCATATTTTTATTTATTTTTTATAACCCAAGAACCTCCAACACTAACAACATTAGGTAGTGATAAAAATTCGTTATAGTTAAATTCGTTAATTCCTCCAGTTGGACAAAATTTTACATTTTTAAATAAATTATTGAATTGTTTCAACATATTTACTCCACCACTTAATAGCGCAGGAAAGAACTTCAAAGTATTACAATCCATTTCTAATAATTCCATAACATTATTCACAGTTGATACACCTGGTAAATATGGAATTTTAGAATTTTCAAATTCGTTTATAAGGTTTTTGGTAGCACCGGGACTTACCATAAAATCTACATTATTCTCCTGAGAAAATACAACATCTGATTTTTTGAGAACTGTTCCTACTCCAACTGCGATTTTTGATCCATAAACTTTCTTTATCTCCCCAACCGCATCTCTACTTATGGAATTCCTTAGGGTAACTTCTATACATTTAATCTTTTGATGGAGTAAACTTTCTACGATCGGCTGAATATCTGCTTTGTTGGTGAAAGTTACCACAGGAATAATCTTATGATTATTTAAAACTGTTCTTATGTTATTTTGATTATTCATAATTTAAAAAAGATGCTCCTTCTTTACTAGAAGACATTAAGGGTCTAATCATAGAGAATAGTTCAGTTCCCATACCGAATTTTTTTCTAGATACAATTATTGATTTTCTTTTAAGAAGTTCTTTCTCACTTACTAAAATTCTTAAACTTGAGTTTTTTGGATCCAATTCTATTATGTCACCATCTAAAATTTTAGAAATTGGGCCTTTATCTACAGCTTCTGGAGACAGATGTATTGCAGCAGGTATTTTACCAGAAGCGCCAGACATTCTTCCATCTGTTAAAAGTGCTACTTTATGGCCTTGATGTTGTAGAATTGATAATATGGGCGTCAACTGGTGAAGCTCTGGCATTCCATTAGATTTAGGACCTTGATTGGATACTACCAAAACAAAATCTTTATTAAGTTTTCCTGATTGGAAAAGTTCAGTTAATTGATTTTGTTCCTGAATGACTATTGCTTCAGCTTTCACATACCAGTTAGCTTCTTCAACTGCTGATGTTTTTATTACTGATGTACCTAAATTTCCTTTTAAAACTTTAATTCCACCATTTTGACTGAATGGCTTACCATGAGTAGCAATAATGTCGTCATTACCAGACTTTAATTCTTTGTCTTGGAATTTAAATTGATTATTTTCAAAAGTTGGAAACTTAGTGTATTCTTTTAATCCTTTTCCTACCAAAGTTTCAACATCTTCATTTAAAAAGCCACCGTTTAATAATTCGTTTATTAAAACAGTCATTCCTCCTGCATTATGGAAATCATTAACATCATTGCTTCCGTTAGGATAAACTCTAGTAAGTAAAGGTACGGTGTCCGATAAATCTGAAAAATCTTGCCAATCAATTTTGATTCCTGCCGCAGCAGCAATTGCAATAATATGTAAAGTTAAGTTAGTAGATCCACCAGTGGCCAATAAACCTACAATACCGTTGACAACAGATTTTTCGTTAATTACGTCTTTTAATAATCCTGACTTATTTGTAGCATTATTTTTAACTTGTCTTACAGATTCTAAGGTTAAAGCTTTTCTTAAAGAAGTATTTGGAGAAACAAAGGAAGAACCGGGAAGATGAAGACCCATGATTTCCATTAACATCTGATTGCTATTCGCTGTTCCATAAAAGGTGCAAGTTCCTGCTGAATGATAAGACGCCGATTCGCCCTCTAAAAGTTCTTTTTTAGAAATATTACCTTTTGCATATTCTTGTCTTATTCTGTTTTTTTCAACATTAGAAATTCCAGAAGGCATAGGTCCTCCAGGAACAAAAGCAAAGGGTAAATGTCCAAATTTCAAAGCTCCAATTAATAATCCAGGGACAATTTTATCACAAATACCAAGACATAATCCAGCATCAAACATATTATGAGACATTCCAATGGCAGTTGACATGGCTATAACATCTCTACTAATTAAGGAAAGCTCCATTCCTTTTTGACCTTGAGTTACTCCATCACACATAGCAGGAACACATGCAGCAACTTGAGCAACTGCACCGATTTTGGAAGCTTGGTCTCTAATTAAATTGGGGTAAGTCTCATAAGTTTTATGAGCAGAAAGCATGTCGTTGTAGGCGCTTACGATTCCTATATTTACTTTAGCATCTCCTTTTAAAGAATCTTTATCATGCAAATCACATCCGGCAAAAGCATGAGCAAGGTTTCCACAGGAAAGTGAGGTTCTATTAACAGAATCGTTCAAAGCCTCGTTCATTTGAAATAAGTAATTATTTCTAGAAGCTTTACTTTTTTCGATTATTCTGTTGGTTATATTTAAAATTGATTTATTCATTTACTTTGTCCAGAAAGTTTCAACTTGAGTAGAAAGTGTATTAATAACATAACTAATAGGAAGTAAATCAATTTTCGATTTTTCAAAAACATCCTTTTTTTCTTGTCCCTTTATATAGAGAATCACTTTTTTAGAATTAAAAATTGATTTCAGATTATGTGTTATTCTATTTTTTGGTGAAACAGGTGCTATATTGTCTAGGATGTTAGGAGTCAATTGGGAAATTGCAATTTCAGTCTTAGAGTTATCAGGAAACAATGACGCTGTATGACCATCTGTTCCCATTCCTAAAATGACAATTGTTTTTTTTTCTAAAAATTCAATGTTTGCTTTTTTAGCTTGAGAAATATTTTTTTTCTCATTCAACTCATCATAAACCAAAGGAATGAAAGTGCTTTTTTCGGTGATTTGCCCACCAAGAGCTTCTGAAATATTATAAAAATTACTATCCTTTGAACTGTTATTAACCCACCTCTCATCAACTAATCCAAACTTAATTTTTGACCAGTCAATTTTTTTTATTTCTTTAAACTTTTTGTAAAGTGATAAGGGAGTTGATCCCCCAGAAAGAAGTATTAAAGCTTCATTATTTTCTTTTAATGAAATTCTAATGTTTGTTTCTATAGAATTAAGTAATTCTTTTTCCAAAGAATCAGCAGTTTTAAAATCTTTCCAAATCATTTATTACTTGTTTTATGCCAGTTGTGATTAGATTCCAGTATGCTATCTCCAGGGCCATCTGTGCCAGCGTTGTAAAGATTATTTTTAATACTACTGGATTTCCAATTTTCTGTAATTGAAGCAATCCATTCCCAAGATGCTTTCAACTCTTTGTTACTCATGAAAAGTGTCTGATTTCCTCTTACAACATCCATTAATAAACGTTCATAGGCTTCAGGGAATTTACCAGTAAATGATTCTAAATAATCCATCTTCATTGAAAGAGGTTTATATCGATAACCACCAGGGCCAGGAACTTTCACCATTTGAATAAACTCTATTTTCTCCTTGGGTTGAAGTCTAATGATTAATTTATTGGGAACCATAAGCTTTTTTTCAGGAAAAATATTGTGTGGGACATCTTTAAAAGTAATGACAATTTCAGAAAATTTCTCAGTCATCCTTTTACCAGTTCTAATATAAAATGGAACCCCTTTCCATCTCCAATTATTGATGTATGTTTTTATAGCAACATAAGTTTCTGTTTCAGAAGAATAAGTGCCAACATCTTCTAAGTAAGAAGGCATAATTTTTCCATTTTTTTCACCTCTTGAATATTGACCTTTTGAAGTGTGGGTAGTTATTGAATCCTCGTTAAATTTTTCTAGTGCATTTAAAACTTTTAATTTTTCTACTCTAACTTGAGAAGCTGTTAAAACAGAAGGTGGCTCCATGGCTATTAGACAAAGTAATTGTAATAAATGATTTTGAACCATGTCTAGGAGAGCTCCATAATTATCATAATATTCGCCTCTTTTTTCTATACCTAATTTTTCAGCAGCTGTAATTTGAACATTTTCAATATGATTGGCATTCCAAAGGTTTTCAAAAATATAATTAGCGAATCTTAAGACCATAAGATTTTGTACAGTCTCTTTACCTAAATAGTGATCAATTCTATAAATCTGTTTTTCGTCAAAATATTTTAAAATTGAATTGTTAATTAAAGCAGAAGAAGCAGCATCTTTTCCAAGTGGTTTTTCTAAAACTATTCTAGATTCTTCTGTAATTAGTGAAGTATCTTGCAAATCCTTGGCAATTTGACCAAAAACTGATGAAGGTGTAGCTAAATAATAAACACGAACTTTATTAGGAGATTTTTTCAACCAAGATTCCAAATCAGCGTATTTCCCATCAATAGTTAAGGCACTTATTACGTCAACTTTACCAATAAGAGTAGCAAGTATTTTTTCATCAATTCCTTTTATTTGTTTTCTGAGTGACTTTGTAAGTGTTGATAAATATTCTTGGTTGTTTTTTGTATTACGAAGCATTGCAGCTATTCTGCTTTTAGGCTTAACTTGTCCTTCCTCTAGCCTATGATATAACGCTGGAAATATTTTTCTGTAGGCTAAGTCTCCGTTAGCACCGAATATAATTAGATCAAAATTCTTTAATGATGCTATACTTTTTTCACTTATCATTTAAACAAATATACACTTATTGTTTAATATACACTTACTATTTAGGTCAAATTTACAAAATATTAAACGTCAACATGACGAATAGTATGTCTATACTGCTGTATTACAAGTATTTAAAGGTTAAATAGGAATCACAATATCATCATTAATATTAAATACTGATGTAGTACTCTTTTTATTATATATAATTTGAATATTTAAAAATGTTTTATCGGATAAAGGATGTCCTTCTTTGTAAGTAACAGATATGTTAATACTATTTCCTATTTGTTCTGCATTAAATTCAACCAATGAAAAATCACCATTTTGATAAGCATATCCGTCTCCAGCATCAGCATATAACACTCCTTTTGCCTTCAAAGTCGTATCTAACGAAACTAAAAGTGTGAGGGTATCTAACGAAAATTCAGAGGTATTCTCTATAGCATTACAAAGTGGAAGAATAGCGCCAGGTCTAATTTTTAAATCGGGATGATATTTATGGTTTTCACTACTTTCTCCATTTATAGAAATAGTTCTCCAATTTCCATTTGGAATATTTCCGCCTTCATTCCATTTAGGAATCACAAGCAAATCACTACCAATTAAAAAGTTCCCCTGCTCTCTTCTTAGATTATAATCTTTAGAATTGTGAAAAAACAAAGGCCTCATCACAGGCATACCTGATTTAGAACTTTCCTGAAAAAGAGTATAGAAATAAGGTAACAACCTGTACCTTCTTTGCAGTGCCTCTCTAGAAACCTGTTCAATTTCACTACCAAAAGACCAAGGTTCTTGATTTATGGAACCCTTTGTTGCGTGAGCCCTAGAAAACGGATAAAATGCACCAACAGCGATCCAGTGTCCATATAGTTCGGGTGTTGCATTTCCAGCAAAACCACCGATATCAGGACCGTTAAAGGGTTGCCCTGATAAACTTAAATTCAAGCTCATTGGTATGGATTGTTTTAAATGCTTCATACTCGAGTTATTATCTCCAGTCCATGTTGCTGCAAACCGATGACCACCAAGAAAGTTTGATCTTGTAAGAACAAAAGGTCTTTTGTCAGGATTAGCATGCATAATTCCTTTTCGCGAAGCTTCTACCATCATCATCCCATAAACATTATGGTACCTAAGGTGAGGACCGTTTGGCTTAGTTTTTCCACCTTTATGCTTATTACTATTTGGCATTGTCCAATCTGAAGTTTCAAAAACAGCCGGTTCGTTCATATCGTTCCAAACACCGTCAATACCAACACTCATAAAATCTTTATACAAAGACCCCCACCAATTACACACCTTATCTTGAGTGAAATCTGGAAAAACACAGTCTCCAGGCCAAACTTTCCCTATAAATACTGAGTCTTTTTGATTTTTAACCCATGCGTTTATTGAATCTCCTGAATCATATACAGAATAACCATTTTCTGATTTTATTCCTGGATCTATCATCCAAACAGATTTAAAACCATTTTTATGTAAATAGTCATTAGTTTCTTTTGGATTTGGAAAATTAATGGAATCGAATGTGAATATTCTAAAATCTTGCATATAGTCTATGTCCATCCAAATAACATCACATGGAATATTTTTCAATCGCATGGTGTCAGCAATAGATTTAACTCTTGCATCTGGATAATAGGAATATCTGCATTGGTGAAAACCTAAACTCCATAATGGAGGAAGTGCAATGGTACCCGTTAACTTAGCTAATTCACGCATAACTTCTTGAGGAGAATCTTTTTCAATTACTAATACTCTAAAAGAAGGACCCTCAGAAGAGAACGTAATTCTTTCTCCAAGTGCAATTTCCATTTTCCAAGTATTATCTGCAACAACACCAAAGCTGCTCCCATCTTCTCTTAACCCCAAAACCCAAGGGTGAGATTGATACAATCTTTGCCCATTGTCTTTTCCATAACCGTAATTATCTGTGTTCCAAAGCTTTAAGTTTGTTCCATTTCTAACCAAATCGCCCAACACTTCTCCAGTGCCATATAAATCGATATTTTCTCCAATTGTAAGCTGGGCAACTTCTCTGTCTCCTATATTTGAAAAAGAAACCTTTATTGTACTAGAGTCTATTTCATCTAATGATTTACGGGGTTCATTAACGATTGCGAAAGATGGATTGTGTGCATCTTGATTATAGTTTAAAGGATAGTAAAGAGTGACATCACTTTCACATGGAATAACTTTTATTTTTAAGGAATCACTTTGAGAACATCTAGAAAAAAATATTACTGGAATTGTAATTAGAATGATTAATTGATTTAAATTTTTCATGTAGTATTTTTTTAATTTAATTTTTAATAAACTTTTTAGTTTCATTTCCATATTGAAGAACATAGATTCCGTTATCCAAATCACCTATATAAATAGAGCCATTTTTTAAATTTCCATTTTTAATAACCAAACCTTGATTATTAAAGATTATATATTTTTTACTAATAAACTTTTCTTGGTTTTTTAAGTAAATAAATTTTGAAACGGGATTAGGATAAACAACGTAATTTTCAAAGATTTTAAACTCCAAGTTACTAATGGAAGAACATCCACAAACATTCTTTTGAATGGTTAAATCAGGAACCTCAGGCGCTTGATAAGTGACTTTAACCCAACATTTTTGACCAAGTTGAGAGTCGGTGGTGTTTCTTATTTTCAGTGTGTAAATATCTTCATTAGAAATTAGAAAGTCGTGATTTAAGATTCCAATACCTGAAACAGAATCTACTATGTCACAATTCCTGTCTAATAACAATATGTCAATGGAGAGATTGCTAAACAAAGGATAAAGCTCTACACTTAAGGTACTTTGTGAATTTGCATGTACTTTTCCAACCACTCTACACTCTAAACTATTTGTTGGTAATTTACCTCCCTGTTGTAATGAAGCTAAATGACTGTCACCTAAATCATCAGCCATTTCCCATTCTTGAGTAATTGACTCCGATGGATTTGAATAATTTGAAGTTATCCCATCAGGTCCCCAAATTGCATAACCTTTTCTACCATTTGGTGCGGTTCCATCACATGGAGGAATTGTAAAATCAATTTTTCCTCCACCATAAACTGTAATCGTACTTAAATGAGCTCCCGAATAATCTTTTAGGACAGTACCATCTAACCAATTAGTCTGAACTCCTGTTAAAGTTTTCCAGTTGTCCCAACTATCATTAACAGCAATTATTGCTTTCGCATCTCTTTCAACAACAAGAGCATCATTCTCTTGCCATCTAACTAAATATGAACCGTCTTTAAAGTTTAAATTTTGATGACACCATATAATATTTACGATATCCGATCTCATTGGTAAGTCTAATGAATCTTTAGGGTTATGATTGTATCTGTTACCATTATAACCTATGTTAAATAGATCTTCAAAATAAACCATTGGTGCCCCGTCTAAAGCAAAAGAAATTGCATATACCAAACTTAATCTTGGATCGTTTGGTTCAATTTGAGCTCCAAGCTGCTGAGAAGTATTCCAATTAATGTAATTTCCGTCAGCATCTAAAATTGGTCTGAATGTATCGTGATTATTTATAAATGGAACTGTTCTAAACCTGTTACCTTGTTGATAATTAGGAACACTCCCCAAATCAAAAGCCCCAAGTCCTTGAACTATACCTGTGAACGCATTTCTTAATGAAAAATCAAAAGTTCCTGCTCTATTTTGGACGTCACTGCACCATTGATCGAGTTCAGTGGAATTCCCCACCCACTCTCCTACTGCAAACATATCTTCTGATGTGTTTGCCCAACCATTTCCATTTTGTAAGTTCCACAAAAAATCCTCTACAACATATGTTGGAAAATGTTTTATGGCGTCAATTCTAACACCTGAAAAGCCAACTTGTTTTTTGTACCACAGTAACCAATTTCTCATTTCACTTCTCATATATCCAGAGCTTTGGTTGGGGTTATAGATAGCATTTGAACTTAGACCATAAGAGTTCGCTTCATAAGATATATCAGGACCCCAGTATGGAGAATTTATTTCGTTGGAACAACATATATAATTGTTATTAGGATAAAAATTTTGCCAGTTCTTACTGAACCTCCCTTTGCGCGACAAATAATTAGAAGAGGTTTCCAATGTCGATGGTGTTTCAAAACATGAATACCTAAAGTTTTTATACTTATTACTCGAACCATCGTCAATTGCTTGTGGATCTTGACCTCCAGAACCATTTTGACTGCCCGCACCAGTTATATGGTTTAATACAATATCCTGAATAACATCTATACCATTAGCTTTCATGACAGCAACCATCCTCAAAAGCTGGTCTTTATCCCCTAACTTTGTTTTTAAATATCCTTTTTGATATTTATCTCCTAAATCATAATGATCGAAGGGAGCATAACCCATATCAACAATCTGTTTGTTTTTAATGGATGGAGGAATCCAAACAGCATCTATCCCAATTGCTCGCAATCTTGGAGCTAGATCTGCCAAGTAGTCTGCGTGTCTGTAACTGTAATTGGAATTAAAATAATCCCACCAAAACCCTTGTAATGTAACTTGTTTTGAAGTACTAAGATTTTGTGAAAATGAAAAAACAATTAAAAAAGAAAAACTTACTGATAAAATTATTCGATTAATAGCCAAGATTCTGTTCTAAATTCGGATTGTTTACAATATCATAAGTTGGCAGAGGATATATATTTCTGTACTCTTCTACACCCATGCCATTAGTTTCACCACCTTTAAACGACCATAATAAATCTGAAGTTGTATACTTATTATGTCTAATTAAGTCTGTTCTTCTCGTGCACTCCCAATACAATTCTTTACTTCTCTCATTTAATACATCTTCCAAATTCACGATAGAAAAATTAAAATTTGAATTCCCATAAGCTCTTTCTCTTAAAAAATTCATGTAAGTTAAAGCAGTTCCTTGATCACCATTATTAAGTGATGCCTCAGCTAACATTAAGTATATATCAGCTAGTCTAAACATGGGGAAATCAGTATCGGAATGGGTTAAAGAAACATGTGACCCAGGGTTTCCCATTTGATCAATATTACTAAACTTACCTACTAAGTATCCACTTGTATCGGGGCAGTTGGTTAACACTTCACCTATATTCACATCTTGATAAACAGTAGTAGTATCTCCCAGAATTACCTTTTCACCAGAAGTATGAAATTTCCATCTTGTATCAAGAGTTGAATCACTGAAAATATTGACAAATGTTGGTGTAGCTCTTAAACCATTCCAACCATTATTCATACCGTAATCACTAGCATCCATAGTACTTCCTAGTGCAGCACAAATTAAAAATGTTGTTCCTCCCCACGTTTGTGTGTATTGACCGTCAAAACAAATTGGGAAAATAATTTCTGGTGAAGTATGGTTATCTGCCATAAATAATTCTGAATAATTGTCGTCTAATGAAAATCCGCCATCGTTTATAACTTTATTGCAATAGTCAATACATTCAGACCATTTTGGATTGGAAGTATATACTTCTGCGTTCAAATACATTTTTGCAAGTAAAGACTGAGCAGCTGCTTTACTAGCTCTACCATAAGGGATTTGGTTGGCATCTAATAAACTATTTTCTATTGCCTTCAGCTCAGACTCTATCCAATTGAACAGTTCTGGTCTCATCTTTTGCTCAGGATAAAAAACCCCAATTGGAGTAGTTTCATCAACAAATGGAACATTTCCAAATAAATCCATGGCATGATAATAACTCAAGGCTCTTAAAAATCTAGCTTCTGCTCTATAAATTCTTATTGTTGATTGTTGCTCCTCACTAAATCCTTTTTCATCCATACTCTCATCGGTAGACTCTTTAATAAAAACATTGGCAATAGGGATTTGAAAATATATTCTAGAATACATGGCTTTTACAAAAGAGTTATCCGCACTCCATTCCATTTTACACATTTCAGGAATTCCAACATCGTTCCATCTACAAATAGCATGGTCTGTTGGAAGCTCTTGTAAATTCCATAAAACTCTTATGTACTGTGAAAAACCTTCGTCAATTCCAGCAATATCAGGATTCCCTGAAGGGCCATGAAGTCCAGACAAAGACATACCAGCATATAATTTTGCAATCACTTTTTCATAATTATTGGCATCTTTATAAACATCTACAGATGAAAGTCCTATAGGTGGTTCTAAATCAAGTCTTTTAGAACATGAAAAAACCATTACTGTTGAAGTAATTAAAAATAGGTAGTTTATTTTTTTAAAATAATTCATAATATTTAAATTAAAAGTCAAAAGTTAGATTCAAGGAATAAATTCTAGGTCGTGGATAAATATTATTATCGATACCTCCAACAACCTCTGGATCCATTCCAGAATATTTAGTTAAAACAAAAACATTATTTATTGTAAAAGCCGCATTTAAACTAAACTTATCAGAAAGCATATTTTTAAAATTATAACCAAAAGTAAAATAATCCATCCTCAAAAAATTTGCTTTTTCAAGGAAGTAATTACTTAATAATTGCTCATTAGAATTCCCTTGAAAATTGGTTTCTAAAAAACTAGCATGAATATTTGAAGAGTTAAACGTTGAATTTCCAGCTTGTAAATTACCATAATTTGAAGCTAAATTATTATAAACATAAGCACCAAGTTCAGACCTCACAGAAGTGCCTATAAACCAATTTTTATAGGATGCGTTTAAATTAGCTCCTAAAAACCAATTTGGATTAGGATTTCCAAATCTCACTCTGTCGTCAATATTAATCACTCCGTCATTATTTTGGTCAACAAATGAATCTTCAATTGGGTTTATAGACTCCCAATCTCCATATGAAAGACCTTGTCCAGCATAATTGGCTTGGTAGAGGAAATAAGAGAATGTAGGGTGCCCAACTGTGTGTATTTGCGCTGTATTTCCAATTCCACCAGAAATACCGCCAACTTGAATTCCCACAGAACTGGTGTCGGGAACTAATGACAAACCAGTTACAGTATTTTTATTGTAGGTTGCATTTAAACCTAAATCTATACTTGTAGTTGCAGTTTTTAGCAATCCTAAATTTAGATTTATTTCCATACCCTCATTTTTCATGCTACCAACATTAGTTAAAATGAAGTTGGTGAAGTTGGTTCCAGCAACTACTGGCACAGTTGCTAATAAATCTGATGTTTCTTTTAAATAATAGTCAAAAGACCCACTTATTTTATCATTCAACATTCCGAAATCAATTCCAATATTCGTACTTGATGTTGTTTCCCACTTTATATTGTAATCGTAACCATCAGGTCTTAATGTACTTACAAATTGATTACCAAACTGATATTGCGCTGTTACAGACCCTTCTTGATAGTTAGCGATATAAGGGTAATCGTAAAAAATATCTTGTTGTCCCGTGATACCATACCCTACTCTTGCCTTAAAATAGGTAAGGAAATCTGCATCTTTCAAAAAAGATTCTTCGCTAATAATCCAAGCAGCAGAAACAGATGGAAACCAGCCCCATCTATTTTCAGGACTAAACCTTGAAGAACCGTCTCTTCTCATGGTTGCTGTAACAATATATTTATCAGCATAAGAATAAATACCTCTTGAATAAAAGGAAAGTAATGCATTTTTTGTCTCTGTCGGAATTCCTGGTGCATTTAATGTATCTCCTGCAATATTAAGACCTGGATAAGAAGGACTTTTAGTAGACCATTCTTGAAATGAATATCCACCAGTAACATCCAATCTATGCTTCAAGGCTTTTTCTGAGTTAGAATAATTTAAAAACCCTTCAATTAATTGATTGGATTTCTCCATTTCATATTGAGTTTTAAACCCCCCATTTTGAAAATTAGATGCTGCATATTCAGGTATAGAAACAGACCCGTTAGAATTAACAATATCTGTACCAACGTTTAAAACTGCTTTAAGTTCAGGAATTGAATTTGGACTATATGTTACTTTAGCATTACCAATAAATCTGTTGACCTCACTAACATCCTCTTTTTGATTTACAATTCCTAGTGGATTCCTGATAGCTAATGGAATAGGTTTTCCAGAGTTACCACCTGCAGTAAAAAGTGTTTCATAATATCCACCATATGCAGTATCGCCACTATAGACCGGCATAGTTGGATCAAATTGAGTAGCAGCCCAAATGGCACTTTGATCAGTAAAAAAATTATCAGTTCTTACATATCGTGAATTCACATCCAAAGCAATTTGATTTTTAAAAAATTTAGGTGACAAATTTAAAGAAGTAGAATACCTGTCCAGTTTGTGCCTTTTAAGAAGACCTTCTTCATGCTTATTTCCTGCTGAAAATCTAAATGGAACTCCTTTCAAGCCTCCTGAAACAGAAACATTATTCTCATTAATGTAAGCCATTCTATATATTTTTTCTTGCCAATTAGTACTAGAATCTCCCAGTTTATCTATTTGAGTTTGGGAACCAAATTCATTAACAATATCACTGTAATCAGCAGCACTTAATACATCAGTATACTTGACAACTGAAGATAATGAGTTATTTGTTGTAAAACTGACATTAATATCATCACCTTTCCCCCTTTTAGTAGTTATCAAAATTACTCCATTTGCACCTCTAGATCCATATATTGCAGTTGCTGAAGCATCTTTTAAAACAACAAATGTTTCAATATCATTTGGATTGATTAGGTTTAATGGATTGGCAGAACCTGCTATTCCTCCGTTATCCAATGGAACCCCATCGATCACAATTAATGGATCATTACTTGCATTTATTGAAGTACCTCCTCTAATTCTTATAGTACTACCTGAACCTGGAGCTCCGTTGTTAGAATTAATTTTCACCCCTGGAACTTTCCCCATTACTAATTGTTCTGGTGTCGTAACAGATCCTTTGTTAAAGTCTTCACTTCTTATAACTGCAGCAGATCCAGTTAAATCTTTAGTCCTTGCTGTTCCATAACCAATTACTACTGCCTCATCCAATAAAAGAGCATCTTCTGATAAAGTAAAATTTCTGGTAACGTTTGAGTTAATAGCAATAGTTTCTTTTATTTTTTTGTAGCCAACCGCAGAAAAAACAATTGAATAATTTCCTTTTTCAATGTTTGCAATCAGATAATTACCCGCAATGTCAGTTGAAGAACCTGTACTAAGTTCCATAACATACACCGTTGCTCCTACAAGAGCCTCACCATCTTGATCTACTATTTTTCCTGATATTGAAAATTGGCCAAAAGCAAAAGAAGAGAAGAAAAAACAAGAAATAAAAAAAATATTTTTAAATAAATTAAAATTCATATCAATTGGGATTAAAAAACATCAAACCAAATTTAAAATTTTTTTAACGTCATTTTAACGTTAAGTTGTTTTTTTTTTAAATTAGTGTAAAATTAAACTATAAATTATGAAAAAAATATACGTAACACTTTTCTCTTTTTGTTGCATTACCTTAGGGATTAATGCTCAGAATAATGCTGCAATTAGTGCCTGTTTAAATGGTAGTGATTTAAGCATTTCCTTTGACAACTCTTATAATTGTGCTGCTGCACCAGGAAGTTTATCAGGAATGGCTACTATTGGCTTTCATTCTGGAGCTGACTCTTGGTCTACAGTAATTGCTTGGGACGACGCTACAGCTTTACAAGCTAGTAATGATGGAGCTGACGTTTATACAGTTACTTTTGATCCTTCTGCCTATTATGGTGTAGCTGCTTCTACAGTACATTTTGTTTACAATATGGGACCAACTGATCCTGCTGGAGCTTGGGCCAGTGAAGGGAAAGATGATGATGGTGCGGGTGGCTGTGCTGACTTCATGGTGGATATTGCTGCATTATCTCCGTGCGCTACTAATTTAAATGAAGTTGTATTAAACGACATCGTGACTGTTGCTCCTAATCCTGCAAATGAAAATACCAACTTTAATATTATTTTAAGAAATAGTAAAGAAGTTAGAATTAATCTATTTGATTTAACTGGTAAGTTAATAGACAATGTAAGCAATAGTTACATGACTAAAGGAGTTCATTCTATTTCCTACAATACATCTAGTTTAAATTCTGGAATTTATATTTTCCAAGTTGCTTCAGGAGATGAAGTAAACGCTGGTAAATTAATTGTAAAATAATTATTTAATCAATAATAAAACAAAAGCTCCTTCGGGGGCTTTTTTTATAACTTTCACTTATGAAACTTAATTTTATTTATTTATTCACTTTTATTTTTTTAGGAAATATTGGATTTTCTCAAATTATTCAAATTACACCAGCATTTCCAACGGTGAATGATGTAATAACTGTTCAATATGACGCAACTCAAGGAAATGGAGGTTTAGTTGGTGTTAGTCCTATTTATACACATACCGGAGTAGTTACCCAAAGTGGTTTACCTAGTTCTTGGTCATATACTCAGGGGAATTGGGGGCAAGCAGATACTAATGTCCTAATGAATGATTTAGGAAATAATATTCATGAATTGATTATTGACATAGATCAATATTACGGTTTTCCTACAGGAACTAATGTCGCTAAATTAGCTTTTGTTTTTAGAAATTTCAACGGTTCACTCGAAGGTAAAACTGCAACAATGGGAGACATCTTCTACCCTATATATCCTGTAAATGGAGGTTTTCAGGCTGCCATAATAAAACCCTATTCCGACCAACTGGTAAATTTATATGATACTATTACTTTCAATGGCCAGGCTAACTCATTAGCCACGCTCGAGCTATACGATAACGGTATTCTTATAGCAGATACTGTAAACAGTAATTCTTTAAATAAAAGTATCTCTATTAATAACCCTGGAGACCACGAGTTAATATTTGTAGCTAATGACGGTAATACCACTATTTACGATACAATTAATTATGTAGTTATCCCTTCTTTAAACTTTAGCAACCCACCTTCTAATTTGGTAGATGGAATTAATTATATTGACGATTCTACAGTAACTTTAAAATTCTTTGCTCCAGAAAAAAACACAGTTAATCTAATTGGAGATCATAATAATTGGATGGTTAATTCCAACTCTTTCATGAATCTTTCTACTGACAGCTTGTATTGGTGGAAAACTATTTCGAATCTAACTCCAGGTCAAAAATACACCTATCAATATTTAGTTGATGGAAACATTAAAATTGCCGATCCCTTGAGTCCATTAATTTTAGATCCTAATAACGATGGAAACATTGGAAGTCTAAATTATCCAAATCCTATTCCCTACCCAAGTTCTAAAACTAATGGTTTTGTTACTGTAATGGAGCCGGGGAAAACACCTTATAATTGGGTAAACACCAACTTTTCACCACCAGCAAAAAAAGATTTAATTATATATGAACTTCTTGTAAGAGATTTTGTTGCTTCACACAGTTACAAAACACTAATAGATACCTTGAATTATTTAAGTAACCTAGGAATTAATGCTATAGAATTAATGCCACCGGGTGAATTTGAAAATAATGAAAGCTGGGGATATAATCCTAGTTTTCACATGGCGTTAGATAAATATTACGGAACACCTGAACATTTTAAAACTTTTGTTGATTCGTGTCACGGAAGAGGAATTGCAGTAATTAACGATATTGTTTTTAATCAAGCATTTGGACAAAGCCCCATGGTAAACCTTTATTGGGACGGTATTAATAGCAGACCTGCTGCTAACAATCCGTGGTTTAACGAAGTTTGTCCTCACCCTCCTTATTGTTGGGGATACGATTTTGATCATTCTTCACAAGCCACACGAAATTTTATCGATAGAGTGAATCATTTTTGGCTGGACGAATATCATATAGATGGATTTAGGTTCGATTTCACTAAAGGTTTTAGTAACAATTCTAACAACTACGATGACGATAGAATTGATTTATTAAAAAGAATGGCGGATACTATTTGGTCTGTCCATCCAAATTCATATGTGATATTAGAGCATTGGGCAGCAAATAACGAAGAAAAAATTTTAGCTAATTATGGAATGATGCTTTGGGGAAATGTTACTCATGGCTATCAAGAATCAGCAATGGGGTTCCCTGCAAATTCTAATCTCGTTGGAGGTGTTTATAAATACAGACTATGGAACGATCCTCATTTAATATCCTATATGGAGAGTCACGATGAAGAAAGAATCATGTACAAAAACATAACTTATGGAAACACCAATGGTTCTCAAAATGCGAAAAACCCTATTAAGGCATTAGAACGAACAGAAGGATTAGCAGTTTTAATGCTTACTACACCGGGACCAAAGATGATTTGGCAGTTTGGTGAAATGGGTTATGACATTTCGATTGACTACCCATGTAGAATTTGTAACAAACCCATTCTTTGGAACTATTTATCTGAAAATAGCAGGAAAAGACTTTACGACGTCTACAAAGCAACCATCAATCTAAGAAAATCCCACCCGGTGTTTACTGGTGATGATTTTACTTACAGCTTGAACGGAGCTGTAAAAACACTAACACTTAATAACCCTACTATGAATGCACTAGTAGCTGTAAATATTGATGTAAATAGTCAAGATAAAATTCTTTACTTCCAAAATAACGGTTGGTGGTATGAATACTTTACTGGAGATAGTCTTGAAATAACAGGTAACACTAATATTACTTTAAATCCAGGTGAATATCGAATATATACCAATGTAAAATTAGACCAACCTGTAATTCAAAACACCGTAGATATTGAGGAATTTAAAATGGCAGAATGGGAAGTAAATATATATCCTAACCCAAGCTGCCATTTTATAAAAGTAAGCCACAATTCAAAAAGTAATAAACCTTTAAGCTATGCTATTGTCAATACAAAAGGGGAAATAGCATTGTCAGAAAAGCCATTAGTAAACGAAAATCATATAAATATAGAAAACCTCAAAAAAGGAAATTACTTTTTAATTATTAGACAAAATAATCAAATAGTAACTGAAGAATTTATGAAAATTTAAAACTCAATTTCTAGTAGTAAAAAGTTTTTTGGATTTATAGAAACTTTAGTATTAAGATCTATAAAATTATTTGTCATTATAACTTTAGCTTTAGTAGCTGTCTTTTTAAAATCAATTTCATTAATGTAGTTGTTGGGGATAATTTCGATGTTATCCTCTTCGTTATTTAGAACTAATAACACCAGACTATTTTCATCATATCTAACCACTGTATATACTTCGTTCTCATAAGTTGGAGCAAAGTGTTTCAATTCCCCATTATGAATGGCAGTACAGTTCTTACGCCAGTTTAAAAGTTGTTTTAAGAAAACTTGCGCATCATTTTGTAACACAGACATTTTTCCTAAAAATGCATTTTTCACATCCGAATCCCAACCTCCTGGAAAGTCTTCTCTAAGCACGCCATGGTCTCCAGGTTTAACACTATCGGAAAGTAAAACTTCCGTTCCGTAATACACTTGCGGTATGCCTCTGGATGTCATTAAAAAAGCTTGAGCCATTTTCCAATAACTAAAATCGTGTTTTAGTTGGTAATACGCCCTACTCATGTCATGATTATCTAAAAAAACAACCATATTACCAGCTTTAGGGTATAGATAATCTTGCGCCATATTTCTGTATAAAATAGAGAGTTTATGATCCCATTTTTGGTCTTTAGGCTGTAGAGCTTCTACAAGAGCTTCGTTAAGTGGGAAATCCATTAAGGAAGGGATAAAAGATGGGTGTTTTTGAATTATTGATACAGCCTCTTTTTGTATTAAATTTGGCTTTTGCCAAAGACCAATAATGGATTTATCAGTAGTCCATTCCTCACCAACAATATTGAATCCAGGATACTCGTTATCAATAGCTTTATTCCAAGAATTTAAAAAATCTCTGTCAGAGTAAGAATATGTGTCCACTCTGAAACCTGATAATTGAGCATATTCAATCCACCATAAAGAATTTTGAATGATATAAGTAGCTAAAAAAGGATTCCTCTGGTTGAGGTCTGGCATTTGTTTAACAAACCATCCGTCTGTAAATCCAACAACATCTTTTTCTACAGAGTATGGATCGTGAAGAGCTTCTCTGGTGTGAGAAGTATTAACATAATTAGCAGTGTTATTTATCCAATTTTCTGATGGTAAGTCATTCATCCACCAATGATTTGAGCCAATATGGTTTAAAACAACATCTTTAATAAGTTTGATTCCCTTTGCTTTAGCTTTAAGAGCTAATTCTTTGTACAATTCATTACTTCCCATTCTTGGGTCAATCTTGTATAGATCTGTTATCGCATAACCGTGGTAAGAAAGCTCTTTCATATTGTTTTCTAGTAATGGTGTAGACCAAATTGCTGTAAAACCCATCTCGGCTATATAATCTAAATGGTTAATAATTCCCTGAATATCTCCTCCGTGTCTAGCACTGGGGTCTTGACGATTCATTTTTTGTTCTTTTAAAGATTTTATAATATCATTGTTCTTGTCTCCATTGGAAAATCTGTCAGGGGTTATTAAGTAAATTACATCTTTAGAAGAAAAAGATTCATTTTCCATATTCCTCTCAGACTTTAATCCCATTTGGTAATTATACTTTTCAATCAGTTGATCATTCTTAGAAAAATAAATATCAAAACTGAAAGCTTCTCTTCTTTCAATTACTTCAACATCGAGTGCAACATAGTTTTCATTTTCTAAATAGTGCACTTTTAATAATTCAATTTTACTATCTGGAATATTAATATCCAATTCTTTGAGCTGATCTCCATGAATTAATATTTGAAATTTTGAAGATTTCATATTTACCCACCAACTAATGGGTTCAACATGGTGTAATAGATTTTGAGAAAATAAAAAACCACAGTTAAATAAAATAGAGAAAATGAGAATTATTTTTTTCATAAATTAATATTAAAATACTGTTGAAATAATAAAATGTAAAAAAACAGATTTGAAGAAATAATAAAAAACTACTATATTCATAAACGTTAAAATGACATTAAGTAAATATAATTAAAAACGTGTCAAGAGAAATCATAAAAAAAGAAATCAATAATCAGCTTAATCCTAATATCTCAGTTGATTGTGTGATTTTTGGATTTGATGGGAAAGAACTACATGTTCTTTTAATTGACAGAGAAAATGAATTAAAAAATGTTGTTTCTGCCCATGCTCTTCCTGGTAATTTAGTCTACGACCATGAAAAATTAAACATGGCTGCTGAAAGAGTTTTAAAAGAATTAACAGGACTTACCAGTATCTATTTAGAACAATTTGGAGCATTTGGAGATCCTGATAGAATTAAAAAAAAAGAAGATCAACCTTGGTTAAAATCTGTGAGAACCAACCCCAATGCAAGGGTTGTTACTATAGGTTACTATTCGTTAATTCGAATGTCAGATTACGAGTTAAACCCTTCGTCATTTGCAAAATTTGCCAAGTGGATTCCACTAAAAGAAATTAAAAATCTACCATTCGATCATTTTAAAATATTAAATAGTAGTATAGAATACCTTCGTTCCAATACTAAGATTAGGCCAATTGGATACAATTTGCTTCCAGAAAAATTTACATTAAATGAAATGCAAAAACTCTATGAGGCTATTTTTAATAAGAAGATAGACAATAGGAATTTCAGAAGAAAAATTATTAACCTAGATGTACTCGATAAATTAGCCGAAAAACAAGAAGGAGTTGCTCACAAACCTGCGACTTTTTATAAGTTCAACGTAGTTAAATACGAAAACTATATTGAAAAAGGTTTTTTTAAGTTTGAATTTTAATTCAACAATTACAAATCTCAATCTTAAAATACACTAGTCTATAACTTAACAACTCTTCTTTCTGGAATATGATTTTTAGTTCCTTGGAATTGTATCATATAAAAACCTTTAGGTAGTTCACTTAAATCAACATTAAAAGAATTATAACCTCTACTTAAAGCAACTGAATTAGTTTTTAATTTAGTTCCTTTTAAATCTCTTAAAACTAACTGTATATTATCTCCTTGGAAATATTCTAATTCAAATTCAATAGTAATTAAGTTTGTAGTTGGATTTGGATAAATTCTATAATTATCTACTTTACTGTTACAATTCACTACAATAGGTGAGAAAGATTCTGTAGTTCCATCTATGTCTGTTTGTGACAATCTGTAATAATTATCACCAGAATTTGGAGATACATCTTTATAGCTGTAAGTAGTTTCTTCATTATTGGTTCCTCCCCCAGTTACATCACCTAATTTTTCCCAAGAAAATAAGTTTTTACTTCTTTCAATAGTAAAATATTCGTTATTTACTTGAGAAGCTACTACAAACTCTAAGTTGGTTTGGTTGTCAAGACACTCTCCTTCAAAAGAAATTAAATCTATAGGGAGATTATTTTCTCCGTCTGTAGAGCCTAATGTAAAAAAGAAGTTACTAAAATCTGTAACAGCAGAAGCAGTAGTAATATTTCCAATATTAATATTTCCAGACGCTGTAGAGGAAATATCGTCCCATCTGCTTCCATTCCAAGTCCCCCACGCAATTCCTGTTAAGTCTGGAGAAAAAACATTACCATTAGTCCCGTAATCGTCATCATCTGTCCAACTTACATACAATGAAGCATTAGCACTTCCAGAAGTTCTTCTAACATCATAATAATACCCTTTGGTAACGTCCGTATTACTACCATCAAAACCACTAATATGTCCACTAGCAAAACCACCACCTGAAACATTTCCACTAGCAGCACCTACTCCAGCTCCAGTAAATCTATTATCGTCATATCTTAACTTAAAGGTTGTAGATCCAGCATTAGTGGTTAATTTGATAGGTCTTAAAATAGTTCCATTACCTACTGGATAAGAGAAATCAGTGGCTGAGCCAAAAGTTTTTGCTAAATACCCGGACGTGTTGTCTACATTAATATGTCTATCGTCTGCAGCATTAGCTATTGTTCCAGTACCACCAATAGTTAAAGTACTAGCGCCAGTAGTTATGTCTGCAGCAACATTAAAGTTTAATTCTCCGTTTACAGTTGCATCGCCACTCATCGTCAAACCATTTGTATTACTATTTTTAAGGTTAAAGAAAGTTTCTACTGGAATGGCTTGAGAACTAGACCCATCAAAAGTTACAGTTCCAGCAGCAGCATCCATCGTCCCAAATGTATTGGCACTTGTACTACTACAAATTAAATCTCCCTGAGAACCAAAGCCAGTAAAATCAATTTCACCTGATGTAGTTAGTTGACCATCGGCATTAAAAGTTCCACTGTTAGGTATTCTGAGAGTTCCAGCTGCAGAAATAGTAATTAATTCATCAGCAGTAAAAGTATAAGCTCCAATATCTAAATAGCCATCTGAAATAGTCACATTATCAAATGAACTAGCTCCTTGAAAAGTAACTCCTCCACTAGCATGAGTCTTACTTACTATTAGGTCTACAGAAGCATCATTTATAAGAGAAGATGTTTCTCCAGCCGATGAAGCACCACTAAATGTTACACTCTGGTTGGTGCCAGTAAAAGTACCATTATTTGTAAAATCTCCCTGAACAACAAGGTTATCGTTTCCTAAATCTAAATTGAAAGTAACACCATTATCAATTGTAAAATCATTAGAAACTGTAACATCTAAAGTTGATCCAGAAGCTGGAGTTCTTTTAGTTCCAGAATTCTTAAGATTTAAATTATAATAAGTTCTTGTTTTTACTGATTGATCTCCTGCATAATCATAATCTACAGTTCCTGTATTTTCAGTAAATGTTCCCAAGCTAGTTACAGTACCACCCAGTTTTAAAAATCCTCCCGATCCTGTAAATTGTACTGTTGCTCCAGCTGCATCAAAACTATTGTTTGCATCATATGTTCCAGCACCATCGATTGTTAAAGTTCCGTTAATATCAGTTGTTCCATTAGCTTCAAAGGTTCCAGTAGTTATATTGATAGTTCCAGAGTTGGAACTACCAGTATGGTTAACCGTAGTTGCACCCGTAACTGTTGTATTGGTTCCTGCAATGTCGTAAACAACCAAACCATTATTTTGAACAGTTAATGTTCCTGCTGCAGTAACAGTACCTTGCGCAGTCTTAGTACCAGCTTGGTCTATTTCTAAATTATAGTAGGCATCTGCTAGTACATCTTGTGTTCCCCCATCGTATTCTACTGTACCATTATCTGTACTTAATGCTCCTAAACTGGATACCGTATTGCTACATTTTAAAAAACCTGCACCATCAAAGTTCACTATTCCACTTGCTGCTGTAAAGGTATTATCAGCATCATAAACACCAGTGGTTGTAATTGATAAAGTTCCATCAATATCAGTTGGCCCATTTGCAGTAAAAGTACCACTGCTAATTGATAAAGTTCCATCAATATTAACTGTCTTTCCACTTGCAACGTCGGCACTATTTGCACCCACAGCTAGTATTCCTGCAGTAACCGTTAAATCACCATCTATATCCAAAGCACCACCAGCTGTTTTAGTTCCTGTAGCATTATTGATGGTTAAATTATAGTAAGTTTCAGACAACACCGTTTGATTTCCTGCGTAGTCATATTCAATAGTACCTGTTCCTTCTGTAAGTGTATTTCCAAGACTTGTAACCGTAGCTCCTCCTAATTTTAAATTTCCTCCTGTGTTTGTAAATTCTACTGTTGCACCAGTAGCATCAAAGTTATCATCTGCATCGTAAGTACCAGAACCATTAATGGTAAGTTTACCGTTGATATCAGTTGCTCCATTAGCTTCAAAGGTTCCAGTAGTTAATTTTATAGTCCCTGAGTTGGTACCATTAGTATGGTTAACTGTAGTTGTACCCGTAACTGTAGTTGTTGTTCCTGCAATATCATAAACAACTAATCCAGTATTTTGAACAGTCATTGTCCCATTAACATTTACAGCTCCCTGAGCTGTTTTTGTTCCAGCTTGGTCTATTTCTAAATTATAATATGTATCAGCCAGTACATTTTGTGTTCCTCCATCGTATTCTACTGTTCCAGCAGCATCATCTAGTGTCCCTAAATTAGATACACCTGAACCAGTTGCCGATAATTGTAATCTTGCAGTTCCATCCATTGTAATAGCACCAGATGCTGCAAAATCTCCATTGGCATCATATACTCCGCTTCCATTAATATTTAGAGTTCCTGCAATTGTACTAGTTCCAGTAACTGTAGTAGTTGTTGCTGCAATATCGTAAATTGGTGTACCTGTAGACTGAACGGTTAAAGTTCCCGCTACGTTAACAGCTCCCTGAGCTGTTTTTGTACCTGCTTGGTCTATTTCTAAATTGAAATAATCATCTGCTAATACGTTTTGCGCTCCTCCGTCATATTCTACCGTTCCAGCAGCGTTATCTAAAGATGATCCTAATGATGTTACTGTACCAGCCATTCTAAGAGCCGATGTTCCATCTTGATCTATAGTACCTCCAGTAGCATCAAATTCTCCATTGGCATCGTATACTCCCCCATTTGAAATTGTTAAGGTTCCATCAACATCGGTTTTTCCAGCCATCGTAACAGTACTAGCTCCTGTTACCAATGCCCCATCGACCTCAACTTCTCCGGCTACTGTCCAATCTCCAGTAGCTGTATAAGTATTACCACTTTGAACTATAAATTTATCTATAGCATTAGCAAAATTAGAAGGGTTTAACCCTGTTCCATTAGTTCCTGTATGCCAATTACCTACTGCATTTGGATTGGTATTACCATTTGAATAATATTTATTATCAAACCATATTATTTTATCACTGGCATCAACATCGTTACCTTCCGCAGTAGACGCATCAGAAGCTAAGACACCACTGAAAACAGTAAACGTTACTACATCAGTAGTTCCATCTGCTGTAACGTTAGTTGCTCCACTCACAGAACTGGTATTCCCAAAAGAACACCCTGTAATTACATCGTTGGTTATATTTGTTGCAGAGGTTAAATTAAGTAGTGTACCATTAGCAAATGGATAATCAAAAGCTCCAAAAGAAATAGTTTGGGCATTAGATCCTGTAACAAATAATCCAGTAATGTTAGGATATTGAAAAGTAAAATAATCTGCTGTTAAAGTTCCTGTAATATCTACATCTATTCTAGTTCCGTCATCACTAGTAACAATTGCTCTGTTAGTAGCATCTTCTCCATCTAAAACTAGTGTTCCAGAAACATCAAAATCTGCACTACTTGCATCACTAAAATCTATTGTTGCACTGTTACTGCCATCAGCATCTACAGTTAAAGTTCCAGAAACAGTTGCATCTTCAAGGGTTAATTCATCTCCGGGACTAACTGTTAATGCTCCACTAACTGTTAATGTTCCTTCTACTTCAATATCGTTAGACCCTGCAGTACTAGCAGAGTTACTAACTGTAAGATTAAAAAACTCGTTACTCGCACCAGTGGTTATGGTCTTGCTTGCCCCACTTAACAAAACAGTTCCTTCGGTAGTAGATTGGAAAGTTCCTCCACTACAATTCCAATTTCCTGCCATATTGTGAATACCACCTTGTGCAGTAAAAGTTCCTGAAGATGCTATTGAAAAATCTCCTTCCAAATCTAAAGTATTGTCTTCAGCTGCATTCATATCTAAAGTTCCCGAAGTAATGCTTAAAGCACCGTTAATATCTAAAGCATTTTCGGCAGTTTTTGTTCCAGCAGCAATAGCTAAATTGAAAAAGTTGTTGTTGGTGTGACTAGTTATTGTTTTACTATCTCCACTAAGTGCAATTGTTCCAGCAGAAGGAGTAAATCCTCCACTTGTACCGCTATCGTCCCAATTCCCTTTTACGTCGTGATTGCCAGTCCCGGCTGTAAAGGTTCCAGATGTTATTGTAAAATCACCTTCTAAATCTAGTGTATAATTAGAACCCGACATGCTTAATGTAGCACTATTGGTAAGTGTTAAATTTCCATCTATATCCAAATTATTAGCTGCAGTTTTTGTAGCATTTTGGTCTATTATTAAGTTATTGTAGGTTACGTTGTCAATTGTTTGTGCACCAACTTCATCGTAAGTAACGGTACTGGTTGATTTTGTAAACGTTCCTAAATCTGTAACGGTATTAGAAAGAACTAAAGCTCCTGCATCTGTAAAGGTGACATTTCCACCAGTAGCATCAAATTCCCCATCAGCATTAAATGTACCAGTAGTGATATTTAATGTTCCGTCAACATCAGTTGTTCCAGTAACAGTAACGCTAGCTTGATGCATATTAAATACAGTACTACCCGTTTCATTAACTACTAAATCACCCAAAACATTTATTGCATTTGAATTACCAAGTGAGTGAGATCCATTTCCGTCTATAGTTAAATTATAATAATTTCTGTTACGTACAGTTTGGGCTGAATTCTTGTCATAAACTACAGTTCCAGCATCAGTATTCATGGTGCCAAAACTTGATGCATTGCCTAAAATTTTTAAAAATCCTGCACCCGAAAAATTAATATTTCCACTACTAGCATTAAACGTACCACCATTGGCATCAAACACTCCACTTCCATCAATATCTAAAGTCCCAATAACTCTACTATTACCAGTTACCGTAGTAGTAGTTGCTGCAATATCGTAAGTAGCAGCCGATTGTACAGTAAGTGTTCCTGCTGCAGTTATTGTTCCCTGTGCTGTTTTCACACCACTTTGGTCTATTTCTAAATTATAATATGTATCAACCAGTACATTTTGTGTTCCCCCATCATATTCCACCGTTCCAGCGGCATCGTCCAATGTTCCTAAACTAGACACACCTGAATTAGCTGCCGATAATTGTAATCTTGCAGTTCCTGCCATAGTAATAGCACCAGATGCTGCAAAATCACCATTTGCATCGTACACACCACTACCGTCTATATTTAAGGTTCCAGCAATTGTACTGGTTCCAGTAACTGTAGTAGTTGTTGCTGCAATATCGTAAATTGGTGTACCCGCTGATTGAACTGTTAAAGTTCCATTCACTATTACGGATCCTTGAGCTGTCTTTGTTCCAGCTTGGTCTATTTCTAAATTGAAATAAGTATCTGCTAATACTTCTTGCGCTCCTCCATCGTACTCTACAGTTCCGGCTCCTGTACTTAAATTTCCCAGACTAGATACACCTGAACCAGTTGCTGATAATCTCAGTCTTCCTGTACCCGTAAGAGTTACAGCACCTGAACCACCACCATCTGCGTTAAAGTCTCCATTTGCATCATAAACTCCACCATTTGGTATTGTTAAGGTTCCATCAACATCTGTTAGACCAGCCATTGTTGTAGTAAATGCACCCGTTGACAACTCACCTATTACCTGAATTTCTCCAGCTACAGTCCAATCAGCAGTAGCAGTATAAGTATTACCAGACTGCACAATAAATTTATGAGAACTATTGGTAAAGTCACTTGGACTTAATCCTGTTCCATTAGTTAATGAGAACCAGCTTGCAGCAGCATTTGGTGCATTGGTACTACCTGAAGAATAATATTCATTATTAAAGAAGTATAATTTGTTATCTCCATCGTCATCATTAGCTTCTCCTACTGTTGCATCCGAAGCTAAAGTTCCTCCATAAGAAGTGAAAGTAATTAACTGAGTGGAAGAGTTTGATTTAACATTAATTCCATTGGTTCCGCCTCCAGCTCCAGTATTTTCAAAATTAAATCCCGTTATTTGACCAGCAGATGAAGGTGAACTGATGGTTCCTGTTCCTGATAAGTCTAATAAAACTCCAGTTGCTCCATCCGGACCATCGAAATTACCAAAAGAAACAACTTGTGTTCCAGAGCTATTTATACTAAAACCAGCTGCTGTTGGGTAAGACATGGTAAAATAATCAGCATTTAACACACCAGCACTAGAAATGTCAAAATCAATTCTACTATCATCGTCACTAGAAACTATTGCTCTATTAGAAGCATCTTCTCCATCTAAGTTTAAAGTTCCAGTAACAGCAAAAACAGGATTATCAGCTTCACTAAAATCTAAGGTAGCGTTGTTACTACCGTCAGCATCAATCGTTAAAGTTCCAGAAACAGTTGCATCTTCTAGAGTTAATTCGTCTCCAGGATTAACAGTCAGCGAACCACTAACGGTTAATGTTCCTTCCACTTCAACATCGTTAGCTGTAGAAGTAGTTACTGACCCACTTAGTGTTAAATTATAAAACTCATTACTTGCTCCAGTGGCAATGGTTTTTGAAGTTCCATCCATTATAACAGTTCCTGTATTAGGGGTAAAAGTTCCAGCAGCATCACTCCAATTTCCCGAAACAGTAATAGACGAACTTGAAGCTGTCTCAAGAAAACCTTCTGTAGAAACAGTAACATCTAAAAATTCACTGGATGTTGCTGGGATAAACAATCCATCAAATACATCTAAGGTTCCAGTAACTTTTATTTCTCCAGATGTTGTAACATTGTTACCTACAGGATTTCCTGTATTTGCTATTGTTAAGTTGTAAAAGTCATTACCCGCTCCTACTCCACCTGTAGTAATTATTTGACTAATTGTACCGTTAAAAGTTACCGTTCCAGAAGCAGATGTAAATGTTCCAGAATTGGTCCAATTAACACCAACTGAAATGGCTTGATTACTTCCTGCGTCTAAAGTGGTATTCGCTCCTATTTCAAGAGTTTTTGCAACAATCAAAGCATCTTGAATAGTAAGTACAGTACCAGATGTTGCTGTTTTAAAAAAATTAAAAGAAATACCCCCACTAGTTAAAGACTGTGCTCCTGCGCCATCAAAAGTTACTGTTGCAGCATTAGTTGCTTCAAAAGATGCTGAACTTCCACCACTATTGTTCCAGGTTCCTGAAACGGTTATTGTACCTACATCATGCTTAAATTTTCCGTTGCTACTAGATAGCGTAACATTCACAAAATCACTACTAGCTGCTGGCACAAACTGTCCATATGTTACATCCAAAGTTCCATCTACTTTTATAGCCCCTGATGTTTGAACATAATCAGTTCCAGGACTTGCTGCTGTATTTGTAATAGTTACATTATTAAAATCATTACCCGTTCCTACTCCGCCAGTAGTAACCGTTTGTGCTCCAGAACCGTTGAAAGTCACTGTTCCAGAAGCTGATGTAAAAGTTCCGCTATTACTCCAATTTCCTCCAACTGAAATGGCTTTATCACTTCCTGCATCTAAGGTGGTACTAGCTGCAATTGTTAAATGGTTCGTAACTACCAATGCATCTTGAATAGTAATATCAGTACTCGCCGTTGCTGTTGTTAAATCATAAAAGCTACTTCCACCAGAAGTTAAAGATTGTGCACCTCCGCCATCGAACGTTACAGTATTTGAGTTAGGTGTAAAAGTTCCACTGTTAGACCAATCTCCACTTACAGTAATATCACCCGTAAGCTCGAATGTAGCACCAGAACTTATCGTAACGTCATCATAATCTGAAGCTGACTCAAAAATTCCATCACTTACTAATAAATCGTCTTGCACTGTTAACGTACTTCCATTGGCACTTACTTTTAAAGACCCATGAGTATTATTAATGGTTAAATCATAAAATGTATTTGTTCCAGAAATGGTTTGAGCTCCGGAACCATTAAAAAATACTGTTCCTGTTAATGCAGAAAATGTTCCGCTATTAGACCAATTACCTCCAACATTAATGGGTTGATTATTACCAGCAATTAATCTTGTATTTAGTGCAATTGTCAAGTCATTGGCAACAGTCAAAGCGTCTCCGTTAGTTAGAATTGTTGTACCTGATGTTGATAAATTATAAAAAGATATACCTATATTTGTTAAAGACTGTCCTGATCCATCAAAGGTTACTGTACCACTATTTCCATCAAAAGATGATGAACCCCCTATAGCTGTAGTCCAGTTTCCAGAAACTGTTATTGATGACCCGGAAGCTGGCTTTAATTTTCCGTTGACACTAGATAAAGTAACAATAGCAAAATCACTGGATGTTGCTGGCATGAACTGACCATCTGTTACATCCAATGTTCCATTCACTTTTATAGCATCAGATGTTTCAACATCTGACCCATCGGCTAGCGTTCCAGAATTGGTTATAGTTACGTTATTAAAATCATTATCCGTTCCTACTCCACCTGTTGTTATCGTTTGGGCTCCAGAACCATTAAAAGTTACTGTTCCTGAACCAGATGTAAATGTTCCGCTGTTTGCAAAATCTCCCTTTATTCCAATTGCATAATTACTTCCAGAAACATCTAATGTTGTATTAGCCCCAATGGATAAATCATTTGCAATAGTTAAAGCATCTCCTAATGTAACTGTTCCAGTTCCACTTGTAGTTACATTATACAAATCATTTCCACCAGATGTGAGTGTCCCAGTACCATTAAATGTCACAGTCCCTTGCTGGTCTGTAAATGTTCCACTATTAGCAAAATCTCCACCAACAGTAATTCCCCTGTTACTTCCAGCATCTAATGTCGTACTTGATGCAATTGTTAAATTATTTGTAACTGTTACATCAGCTTGTATGGTAACATTGGTACCATTCGTTGCAGTAGTTAAATTGTAAAAACTACTTGAACCAGATGTTAAAGTTTGGGCCCCAGCACCATTAAAAGTAACTGTTCCCGTTCTAGAATTAAAAGTTCCTGATGTTAAAGTGTAATTACCATCAATAACCATATTAAAATTTGAAGCTGACATGTCCAAAGTTGCACTATTGTCAATTGTTAAATTACCGTCTATATCTAAATCTGCAGTAGCTGATTTGGTTGAATTTTGATCGATAATTAGGTTGTTGTAAGTGGTATTAAATATACCTTGAGCACCAGCACCATCATATTTAATGGTTCCGGAACCTTCTGTAAAGCTAGTCCCCAATTTTGTGACAGAACCAGACATTTCTATTGAACCTGCACCAGAAAAAGTTACAGCAGCTCCTGTAGCATCAAAATCGGCATTGGCATCGTAAGTTCCAGTAGATGTGATGGATAGTGTTCCGTCAATATCTGAAGCAGCGTCTGCTGTAAAACTACCAGACGATATTGTTAGTTCTGCACCACTTGAAACTGTTATAGCAGCATCTGCAGTAACAGTACTTGAACCAATACTGGCTATTCCATCTGTTACTGTAAACTGATTCACCGAGCAATTCCCAAATGTTACCGTTCCACTTGCATCCGATTTATTTACTACAATATTTACATCGGCATTACTAATTGCTGGGCAAGATTCACTTGCACTACTAGCACCATCAAAAGTAATGGTTTCGTTACCAGTTGTAAAAGTTCCTGAATTTGTAAAATCTAAGGCAATAGATAAATTTGAAGCAGCAGAAATATCAAAATCTGCATTGGCACTAATCACTAAATTCCCATTAATATCCAAATCATTAGCTACATCTACATCTGAACTTCCTGTGTTTGATATGGTTAGGTTGTGAAAATTTGAGCTGGCATTGAAAGTTAGGTTTTTATCAGAAGATCCGTCGAAAGTAACTGTTCCACCAGTAGGATTAAATGCGTCATCTGCTGCTGCTGTCCAGTTACCTGCAATAGTAATATTTCCATCGGATATATTTGAATTACTATTAGCAGCAGATTCGTAATCACCATTCAAATCCAAAGTACCTCCAGACATTGTCAAATTCCCACCATTATGGTCAAATGTCCCAGAACATTCCATTTCACCATCTGAAATGTTTATAAAAGATGCATCTAATGTAACAGCTGCGACAGTAATTTTATGAGAAGAATTATTTAATACCAAAACACCACCGTTAATATCCAGAATGTTAGAAACATCAGTGTTTCCAGTAAATGTTTTGTTACTCCCACCCTCAATCGTTAAATTGTAATAATTGACATCGTCAATATTTTGAGCAACATTTTGATCGTATTTAACTGTACTAGTCGATTTTGTGAATGTACCCAAACTTGTAACTGAAGTATTGGAAAGTATTAAATTTCCACCACCACTAAAAGTAATATTTCCACCAGTAGCATCAAAAGCACCGTCCGCATTATAGGTTCCAGTACTGGCTGATAAAGTTCCATCAATATCTGATGTTCCACTAACTGTAAAAGTATTATCATCAATGTCTGCTACACCTTGAGACACAGTAAAATTGGTAAAAGATCCATTTCCAAGAAAATTCACTTCGTTACTAGCAGAAGATTTATTTATTACGATATTCAAAGAAGCATCAGTATCTAACCTAGGTGCGTTTGTTGTAGAAGAACCATTGAAAGTAATTGTTTCCCCAGATGAGGTGAAAGTTCCACTATTGGTGAAGGTACCTTCAATTTCCAAATTTGAAGCTGCACTAATATCTAAATCTGCTCCAGAACCAATAGCTAATGTACCGTTCACGTCTAAATCTGCAGTAAAATCAACGTCTGAACTGTTAGAGTTACTTATTGCTAAATTATTGAAGTAAGAACTTGCGTTTTGGGCTGCATTTTGATTCGATGTACCGTCAAAAGTGACAGTTCCACCATCGGGAGTAAAAGCATCGTCATCAGCAGCAGTCCAAGCTCCAAAGACAGTAATGTCACCTGCAGAAATTGCCTCAGTACTTGAAGCAGATGATTCATATTCACCATTAACATCTAACAAACCTCCAGAAATAGTCAACAAACCATCATGATCAAGTTTTCCTGTACATTCAATCTCTCCAAAAGAAATATTTAGTTCACCTCCACTTTGAATTTCAATGGATGCTGCTGTTAATTTCACAGATCCAGAAGTAAAAGTTGTCAAAACAGCTCCAGATTCAATTTGTAAAGCAGCACACTCAACAGTAGTAAAAATAACCGGATCAGTTGTAACATTTGGAATTGAAACAGATTGGCCAGATGTAGGAACACCAGTTGGAGTCCAATTGGCATCTGTATGCCACTGTGAACTTGAAGATCCGTTCCATGTTTTATCCTGAGAGTAAAAACTAAGGGTGAAGCTTAAAAAAATAAGCAGCGAGTAGGTTAACTTTGAATTCATCTTGGAAAGATACAAATTTTCCTAAAAAAAACGTTATAAATCACTAAAAATCAACAGAGGTATAAACAACTTCCCATCTCACCTATATTTAAAATGATATTTTTTTTCCCGAATAGTAGTTCCAAAACAGTAAAATGAAAAAATTAAAATCACTAAAATTCAGATCCTTTTTCCAATTGTATTTTGTCTTTACTATTGAAATTATTCAGTCTCACAGACAAAGAGAAAGTAAAGACTGGCCATTTGGGTGAAGCTAATCTGTAGGAATAAAGCGTCTGGGTATCTGCCCAAGTTTCGCGTCTTTCAGTGTTTAATAGGTTTCTAAACTGAAAAGTTGTTGATAGCTTACCTTCTTGAAAATCTTTTTTTATTGCTAAATCAAAACTGGTAAACCCCTTATCCACTCCCTGAACAGTAACCACATCTGCTGTGTAATTAGTAATGAATTGGATTTTAAAATTGTGTTTTAAAATGAAATTATTGGACAACCTGCCTCTGTATGTGAAAGTTTCTTGATCTAAACTAGAACCTGCAATCTTACCAATTATTTGATAATAAAATAGATTTGTTCCAAAATCTAAAATCCACCAACTAAAGGGTTTGTAATTGTAAGCCAATTCTAAACCCAAAGCATTAGAAACACCAGCATTTACAGGTCTTTTAATAATAACATTAGTGTCGTAAACCTGCTGTATTCGTTCCCTAATATTATTGGTGTTTCTAAAGTAGATTTCTGAGGAAAAACTTCCTTTTCTCAATTGCCTTATGTAACCCAACTCATAAGACTGAATATATTCAGGAAGCAAATCTGGATTACCTTGCCTAACAGTGTAAGGATCTTCCCAAGCTATAAATGGCTCAAGGTGCCAACTTCTAGGCCTATTGATTCTTTTAGAGGCACTTAGTTTGTACTGATTTTTTGTATTTTGACTAAACGACAGATGAACTGAAGGGAACCAATCCAATCGGTCAATTGAAGTATTGAAAGTTGCATCCGTCAATTCTATATGCCTATCGGTATACTCAGCCCTTAACCCCAACTGGTAACCTAGCTTATCAATAATTTTACCATTAATTATACCATAACCAGCATAAATATTCTGAACATATGAAACATCTGTTGAAAAAGAATCTAACCTAAAATATTCTGAATTCACTAAATCGTATTCGAATGCATCTTGATCGTCTCCACTAAAACCAAAATCAGTTCTTGCACCTAATTGAAAATTCACACCATTTTTAAAAGGATATTGATAATCCAAGCTAACTCGAAGCGCATTAGATGGCCCTACCTCGGTATTTCTATTACCGCCTAGCAGAATACTATCTAATGTAAAAAACTCTGTCTCAGCATCTTCAACTCCATCATACAAATTATAAGTAGAAGAAAAAGACAAGTAATGATTTTTATCATTATTGAACAAATGCTGATAGCCTAAACTAGAAGAAATTACAAAAAAATCTCTCAAAGTTCGCTCTCTATTTTCATAGGAGTTTAGTAAGGAGTCGCCACTAAATTCTTCAAAAAAGTAATTAGCTGCTGCGTTCCATTGCCGTTGGGTAATATTGACTCCAACATTAAAAAAATCACTTTTACTAGGGTTATATTCCATGGCGAAATTACCCCCATAATTCTTACCAAAAAAGCGATGTAATCCCTGACTTTCAACACTAGACTCCACTCCACCTATCGTAGTTCTTCTAATTTGCTCAATATCTCTAAATCTATTTCTATTTACATATTGACCTCCAATGTTAAACTTAAAATCTCCAGTGTTGATACTCGTGATAAAATCTCCACCAGCATTTATGAAATCTGAACTATTACCGGAATTTCCACCATTTAAATTTACCAAAGTCGAAATTCCCTCTAACTTGTTTCTTTTAAGTATGACATTAATTACTCCAGAAGTTCCCTCTGCATCGTATTTAGCAGATGGATTGGTTATAATTTCGATGTCTTTTATATTAGAAGCTTGAATAAGTTGTAAAGCCTCTGAAGATGGCAAAGCAGATGGTCTTCCATCTATTAACAAGGTAAAACCCGAGGAACCCCTTAAAGCAACATTCCCATCCATATCAACAGAAATACTAGGTATGTTAGCCAATACCTCTACTGCAGTTTGGGATACGACTGTATTCATAGACTCCACATTAACCACTTTTTTATCAATTTCGTAGGTGATAATAGGATCATCAGCCAAGACTTCAACATTCTTAAGGAGATTGTTGTCAGAAAACATTACAACATCATTCAAACTTAAATTTTGTGTACCCTTGAAATCAATAGCTTGAAAATGATATTTGTAACCAATAAAAGAGCATTTGATTAAGTATTGCTGACCAACATCAAGATTTTGAATTTTAAAGAAACCATCTAAATCTGTAACGCTTCCATTTAATAAAGAAGAATCAGTTTTTTTCAACACACTCACTGTTACGTAAGCCATAGGGTCTTTTGAATCACCATCTAAAACTCTTCCACTCACACGACCCAACTGAGAAAAAAAAACCAAAAATAAAAGACAAAAAGATATGGTTAACGTAAGTCTAATTTTCATTTTAGTAAAATTGAATGCAAATATGCTTTATTTTTATTACTTGTAAAATGATAAATTGAATATTTAAATCGTGTTTAAAAACTTTATTGCTACATCGTTAAATTCTTTTGGCTGATCAACATTAACAACATGACCTGCATTTTTCAAAACCTGTAGCTGAGCGTTGGAATAATAAGAAACAGCTTTCCTAATTGTGGGCAAAAACAGATAATCTTCTTCCCCCATTACAAAAAGTGATGGAATTTTTAAATCTTTAGAACGATGAAACTTTAAAACCCTATTTATACCTATTGTAAGTTTACACCATCTTATGAATTCTTTTTGATAAAGCTTCTTACACTCTTGAACTAAAAGAGAACGAGATTCTTTATGGTTTCTTTTAGGCATAATAATAAAAGCAAACAGCTTGTAAAGCATTATATATGGCACCAATGTTCTAAAAAAGTTTCCAAACCTCATTAAGAAATTTGACCTTAAATCAAACTTTAAAATGGCACCTGCCAAGACTAAACTATCCACTAAATGAGGGTTTTTTTCAGCAATCTCTCTTACAATGATAGTACCTAGTGAAACCCCTACAAAATGTGAAGATTTTATTTTCAAATGATCTAGTACTTCTACAATATCTTCGGTAACTATGTTAAAAGTATAACCTTGCTTACTTTTTTTACTAAACCTCGATTTACTTTTGCCATGCCCACCAAGATCTATCAATAAAACATTGAATTCTTCTTTAAAAGATCTAATCTGACGAAACCAAATAGAACTACTACCTCCAGCACCATGAATAAAAGTTACCCATTTCGATGATTGTTTGTTGTTATATACTGTAAAACTGAGCAATTTTTAATTTTAAACAAATAAACATATAATTTACAATTAAATAGAAATGGTTAAAAAATATTTATCAGTGGTAAACAAAAATTAATGACCAAATAATAGTTTTTTTTACAATATCTTTGTATTTAAAAAATATGAAAACATCGATTTACATAACAGGTTTACTTAACTCCATCTTACTATTTGCAGGTATTTTATTCAAGTTTTTTCACTGGCCTGGTGCTGGGATAATGATAACATCTGGAGTATTATTATTTGCAATGATTTTTACTCCTCTTATCATATATAGGAAAATGACTGAAGATACGAGTGCTAGTGAAAGACTAACTTATATTTTCGGAATCCTACTTGGCACCACTCTATCCTTAGGGTTTTTGTTTAAAATAATGCATTGGCCTATGGCTAACAAAATAATGATTAGCTCTGTTGTTTTGTTCGATTTTTTTTATGTTCCAATATATTTTATTTCAAGATATCAAAACGAAAAACTTAAAACAGTGATTACAACAGTGGTTATGTTTTCCTTTGGAATTGTTCTACTCGCCATGTTTAAAATGTGAAATTGAAAATCATCAAGTTATTGTAATTTTTTTTTACTAAAGCAACAGCTTTTTTTTAAGAATGCTTCTATATAGAATTTCATTTTACAACTAGCCTCAATTTTATTATGGTCTTAATTTTGGTGATTAAAAAAAAGAGGCAATAACAATTTATCTTATTTTACTTTTGACATTAACAAATCAAGACTTAAATATCCTGTATGTTTAAATTGTAAAATATTATTTTTAAAATTTAAGATGGTTGGTACTGACTTAACGTCAAACTTTTCAGCTACATCCATATTGTTATCCATGTTAATCTTTAACACTTTCCAATTTTTAGTAACTAATGAGAAACTGTCTAACACAGGTTCCAACTGCTTACAAGGTAAACACCACGGGGTTTTAAAGACCAACATCACATTACTTTCAGATTTTAAAATTTCATCGATAGCATCTGAAGAATAAGATTTTAAGTTAGATACAAGTGGATTTACTGCATTTTTGAATGGTAAATTTTGATCAACCCAATTACGGTAACCCCCTATTAAATTATAAACCTCGTTAAAACCTAGGGATAATAAAATATCTGCAGCTTTAGAACTTCTGCCTCCACCATGACAATAGACATATATGGGCTGATTTTTTTTTATCCAACCGGCTTTTTCTTCAAAATTTTCATCGTAAAAATCAATAAAACTTGCGTTCTCCAGGTGACCATTATTTGTCTCTTCCTTAGTTCTTACATCTAATAATACTCCAGGGTTATCAATTAAAAGTTTCTCTAATTGATAATACTCTACATCCATGACTTTTGGCGGAACTGTAGGTGAAGGCAAATTGCCATTCGAACAGCCCATGACAAAAAAAATAAAGGATATAAAGAATAATTTTTTCATGCTAACTATCTAACATACTTTGAACGTTTTGCCAAGAACCTCCATTATATACCTCTTTTAAGCCTTTGGACTGTAAAAACTGAACAGCTTGCTCGCTTCTTACTCCAGCCGCGCAGCACATCACAAGAGGCTGCATATTTTCTAAATCCTTAAGTTTTTCTTCTATTTTATTTAAAGGAATATTTGAAGATCCCTTGGCATTACCAAAAATAAATTCCATTTTACTTCTAACATCTACAATGCTAGTTTTTGAATTTTTAGTTATTTCTTTTAGATTCAATTTTTAATATTAACACATCAAATTTAACTTATAATCTTTAAAATATGATGAATTTTACAAAACTTAACCAAAAAATCATTTTAAAAACAGGGTTTTTTGGAATTTTCATGGGTTTGGCAACTGTTTTAGGGTGGTGTCAAGAATATGAATTAGCAATTTGGATATTTATGGGTATAGCAACAAGTATTTATCTAAATTCTCAGCTTAAAGAATTTATATTTACTCATTGCATTGTTGTAGGGCTGACGTGGGGATTTGACTGTTCTTTAATTCAAACCATTTTCATAGATACTTATATATCAAACAATCCAATAATTGGATATGAAATCCTTGATATAACTAAGTATCCAAGAATTCTAATAATTACAATTGGAACAACTACTGGCTTGTTAAGTGGTATAGCTCTATATTTACCAATTATCTTATTAAGAAAAATTAAAAAAATAGACTAGATCGTCTTTACAAATGCGTCTGGAATTGTATTTTTCACATTTCTCAGTTCTATAAAAAGATCACTTTCGTTAAAAGGACCTACAAAAAACTGCACTGCATGTGATTTATTTATTTTGAAATACACTGTTCTTTCAAGACTATCAAAAGTTGTTTTAAAGTTATGAGAATCCCAATTATAAATAGTTGCTAATTGAATAAACTTACCTTTCATTTGGGTAGTTACAGCCTTGTAACCTAACTTCTCGATGTCGTCCTTAATGGTGTTGTCAGAAACGTTTTCAGAACTGTAATCAGCAAGAGAAATCTTGACTCTTCTACTATTAGCGTATTTAGTAACAAAGGCTGATGCCTCGCCATCTTTATGTAAACTAACAGCTTCTACATGTGCATTCTCATAATTATCATATTTACCATAATTTATTGCATAACCTAAGTTTCCAATATCTGAAAAAAACAGATTTTCTTTTTTAAGATTGATACCCTCTATATTATTGGAGGAAATTTTATCTACAGCACCAACTTGAACTGTGTAAAAATTATCAGATGAATTAATATTAGCGGATATATTTTCCGCAATGTTACCAGTTCTTTTATCTGGACTTGCAGAAGATGAAATTATTTTAGGTTTGTTCTCTTTTTCTAGACTAGCTGTGTTAGGATTAAGTTTTATTTTTTCATCTGTTTTGACAGTTATTAAATCAGAAGATGTTTTTGAAACTATTTTTTTTGAGGCTAGAGGACTTTTAGCAGAACTTTTGATTTTCATATCATTATCAAATTTCTCCACAGTTGGGTTACTGATATTTTTAGTTTTTAAATAATTCATTACCTCTGTTGCTTTTTCTCTTTCTGCAAATTTACCTAGTGTGATTTTTGTAGAATTTTTAGCATCTTTAAATAAATGAAAAGCATATTCATCCCAAATCTCGTCTCCATCTCTTACTTGAGTTAGGAAGTTTAAACCCTCGACCGGGCCAGAAACAGTTTTAATATTAACAGTGTAATAAAATTCTGAATTAGATAAATCGCCTTCAACATGAGCTGTGTATTGCAAATTGTTATTTAGAGTTTTCTCTTCTTCTGGACTATCATTATCTTTTAATTCTTTTACACCATCTGGAAATTCTTTAACCGCTTCTTTAATTTCAGCTTCTGTATTTTCATTCACTACCAACTCCTCTGCTTTTGATTCCTCAATAATCTCTTCTTGTAATTCTTCCCCAACTTTATTAATCTCAAGAATTTCTTTTCTTTCGTCTATTAATTCTTCTTCAATTTCTTTTTCAATTTCAGCTTCTGTATTTTCATTCACTACCAACTCCTCTACTTTTGATTCTTCAACAACATCTTCTTGTAAATCTAACTCAACTTCATTGATCTCTAAATCTTCTTTTGTTTCGTCTATTAACTTCACAACCTCTTCTTCAGTTTTAGTTCCTGTATTTTCATTCACAACTAACTCCTCTACAACTTCTTCTTGTACTTCTAACTCAACTTCATTGATCTCTAAATCTTCTTTTGTTTCGTCTATTAACTTCACAACCCCTTCTTCAGTTTTAC
>Ga0209716_1000379_pt1 | contig 43124 bp, 43 predicted proteins | sample COGITO_mtgs_1205_FD_184811 | JGI IMG/M metagenome (GOLD analysis project Ga0209716, IMG submission 184811) | Pelagic marine microbial communities from North Sea - COGITO_mtgs_120531 (SPAdes) (version 2) | ecosystem: Environmental > Aquatic > Marine > Epipelagic ...
TTGAAAAGCAAGTACCTACTTCTTTAATGAATAAAAAAGTAATTACTCTTGACATGAGTGCATTAATAGCAGGAGCAAAATATAGAGGTGAATTTGAAGATAGATTAAAATCAGTAATTGATGAAGTTAAAAAAGCTGGAAATATTATTCTTTTTATTGATGAAATTCATACGATAATTGGAGCAGGGGCTAGTGAAGGTTCTATGGATGCTGCAAATATTCTAAAACCAAGCCTTGCGCGTGGTGAACTTCATACTATTGGTGCAACAACATTAAAAGAGTATAGAAAGTATTTTGAGAAAGATACAGCAATGCAAAGAAGATTTCAACCTGTTAATGTAGATGAACCAAGTGTAAATGAAGCATTACAAATATTAAGAGGAATAAAAGAGAAGTTAGAAACACATCATAATGTAACTATAAATGATAGTGCATTAATTAGTGCAGCTAAATTATCAAATAGATATATTACTGATAGATTTTTACCTGATAAAGCAATTGACCTAATAGATGAAGCAGCTGCAGAACTTAAAATGCAAATAGAATCAGAACCTACGGTACTTTCAACATTAAAAAGAGAAATTCAAACTATTAATGTAGAAAAAGAAGCTCTTAAAATGGAAAAATCTAAGAAAAATGATCAGAGATTAGAAGATATAGAAAACGAGCTTGCAAATTTAAGTGAAGAGAAACAAAACTTAGAAACAAGATTTCAAAATGAAAAAGAGACTTTTAATGCTACAAGTACATTAAAAACTAAAATTGACGAGCTTAAAACAAAGGCAGAAAGAGCTAAGAGAGAATCAAAATTTGAAGAAGCAGCTTCAATAGAGTATGGTGAAATACCAAGTTTAGAAGAAAAGATAAAAGAGAATGAAGAGAAGTGGAATAGAATGCAAGAGCAAGGAACACTTCTTAGAAATTCAGTTGATGAAGATGCAATTGCGAACATTGTATCAAGATGGACAGGAATACCTGTAAATAAGATGATGGATAGTGAAAAGCAAAAAGTTTTAAAAGTTGAATCTGTGTTAAGAGAAGATGTAATAGGACAAGATGAAGCATTAAAAGCAATATCTAGAGCTATTAAAAGAAATAAAGCAGGCTTGAGTGAAGATTCTAGGCCTATAGGTTCTTTTATGTTCTTAGGACCTACTGGTGTAGGTAAAACGGAAGCTGCTAAAACACTTGCTAAGTTTTTATTTGATGATGCTAAATCTCTTATTCGATTCGATATGAGTGAATATATGGAGAAACATGCAGTTTCTAGACTAATTGGTGCCGCGCCTGGTTATGTAGGTTATGATGAAGGTGGACAATTAACTGAAGCAGTTAGAAGAAAACCATATTCAGTAATACTATTTGATGAAATAGAAAAAGCTCATCCTGATGTATTTAACATTTTACTTCAAGTTTTAGATGATGGAAGATTAACTGATAATAAAGGTGTAACAGTAGATTTTAAAAATACTATTATTATTTTAACTTCAAACATAGGTAGTTCTAAAATTATTGAAATAAGTGATAAGGAAGATAGACGTAAGAAAGTACTAGATGATTTAAAAGCACATTTTAGACCAGAGTTTTTAAATAGACTTGACGATATTATTATATTTGAACAATTAGGACTTGAAGCAATTACAAATATTGTTGATATTATGTTTAATACAATAAAAGCTAAAGTTGAACAAAAAGATATAAGTATTTCATTAACACAAAATGCAAAAGCTTATATAGCAAATGCTGGTTTTGATCCAGTTTATGGAGCAAGACCTCTTAAAAGAGCAATTTATGAGATAGTTGAAGACCGACTTGCTGATTTAATTTTAGAAGATAAAATTATGGAAGGTTCAAAAGTAGAATTCGATGTGATAAATGATGAGGTAGTTGTAAACTTATCACAATCATAAAACTTAAAATATCAAGTACTAAGTATAGATAATACCGAATACTTAGACTTGATTTGATGTAATAAAAATTATGAATTATAAAAATAAAAGTATAAAACTAAAGAATATTTAAGCTTTGTTTAACTATAATCCCCAACTTAATTAGTGAATACAGAGGAATAACAATCATGAAAAGAACATACCAACCGCATAACACTCCAAGAAAGAGAACGCATGGTTTCAGAATCAGAATGGCTACTAAAAACGGTAGAAAAGTTATTAAAGCAAGAAGAGCTAAAGGTAGAAAAAGATTAGCTGTTTAAATAAGCGACATCGACTTAATAGTTCTAAAGATTTTAACAAACTATATAAAAGCGATAAAAGATGGCATACGTCATCTTTTATCGCTTTTTTTGGTTCTAATGACACATTAAAAGCTGGATTTGTGACTTCAAAAAAAGTTGGCAATGCAGTTCTTAGAAATAAAGCTAGACGAAGAATGAGAGCTTTATTTGCTACATACGAAAATCAAATCAAATCAGGTAAATATATTTTTGTTGTTAAGAACAACATACATGAAAAAAGTTTTTTACAGTTAAAGAAAGATTTTGATTTTGCACTTAAACGACTTGAACTATTACAATGAAAATATTTTTTAAATACTTAATAAGATTTTATCAAAGGTATTTAAGTGTTATTTCATATGGATCGTGTAGATATTATCCAACTTGTTCACAATATGCCTTGTGGCAACTAGATAATAATACATTTTTTAAGGCGATTTATTTTACAATAACACGCGTATTAAAATGTAATCAACTTTTCGCTGGGGGTATTGACTATCCAGTAGTAAAGTTAAAAAAGCTTAAAAATCAAAATTTTACAAAAATTAAAATCAAATATTGGTATATTCCAATAGAAAATGATAAGTATTTTGTAGTTAAAAATCGGGAATGGAAACAGGAGAAGGAACAATATGAATCAAAATAATGGTATGCAAAAGCGAATGTTAATAATGACTTTAGTCGTTTTTGTATTTTTCATAGCTTATGAGTTTTTAGTATTAAAACCACAGCAAGAAGCTAAAGCTATTCAAGCTAAACAAGAACAAACAGCACAACAAAAAGCAACACCTGAAGTAAATATGGTAGCAACAGATGTATCTGGTAATCCAATTGATATGTCAAAATCTGTTGAAGCATTATCAACTAAAGCTATTGCATCATCAGAAATCATTTCTGTTATAAAAACAGCAAGAAATATTATTGAAATTGATAATCTTGGTAGAATTGCACAAATTACTTTACTTGAAGCTAAATACAAAGATGAAGATGGAAATAAAATTAAACTTTTTGAAGCAAATCAATTAAGACCTTTAGAGGTTAGATTTGAAGATAGAAATATAAATGAAAAGGCATTTAAAATAGCAGCTACTTCTAGCGCATCTACATTAAATGCAAGCTCTTCTAAGCAAGAGTTAGTAATAACTCAAAATTTAGGTGAAACTGTATTAACTAAAATATTTACAATTTATCCAAATGGTCATTATGATTTAAATGTAAAAACTACTAATCAGAAAAATTTCTTTATTACAAATGGGTTTAGACCAAATGTATTAGCTGATATGTATGCAGTTCATGGAGCAATGGCACAATTAGCTGATGGTACTTTAGAGACTATTGAAGATGGTGATTTAGATAAGATTCAAAACTTAAATGGAATTAAGTTCATTTCTAATTTTGATAGATACTATGCAACTGTTATTTATAATTATGAAAAAACTTTAGCAATATCTTTGATGCCAGATACTGATTCAAATCCACAAGCATTTATTCACGGTAAAGATAATATTACATTTTCAGGATACGCTGGGCCTAAAAACTTTAAAGATTTAGCTGCTTTAAATGAAGAATTAACACATGTTATTGATTATGGTTGGTTTACATTTATTGCAAAACCAATGTTCTTACTTTTACAATTCCTACAAAGTTATATTGGTAACTGGGGTTGGACAATTGTTGCTTTAACTATTTTAATTAAGCTTGTGCTTTATCCTTTATCATACAAAGGTATGGTATCAATGCAGAAATTAAAAGATTTAGCGCCAAAAATGAAAGATATCCAGGCTAAATACAAAGATGATAAACAAAAACAATCTATGCATATGATGGAATTATACAAGAAACATGGTGCAAACCCAATGGGTGGTTGTTTACCATTAGTTTTACAAATTCCAGTATTCTTTGCAATTTATAGAGTTCTTTTAAATTCAATTGAATTAAAAGGTGCAGAATGGATTTGGTGGGTACACGATTTAGCTGAAATGGATCCATATTTTGTTTTACCAATTTTAATGGGTGCATCTATGTACTTACAGCAAAAGATTACTCCAAATACAATGCAAGATGAAATGCAAAAGAAAATATTCCAGTTGTTACCAATAATCTTTACATTCTTCTTCTTATGGTTCCCTGCAGGACTTACTTTATATTGGTTCGTGAATAATGTATTTACAATTTCACAACAATTTTATATTAATAAAATGTTTGAAAGAAAAAGAGCCGAAAAACAATAGGAAGTTACTATGAAAAAATTTGAAGCTAAATGTTTAGAAGAAGTTTATGAATTAGCAGCAGCTGACTTTGAGTGTTCAATCACTGAGTTAGATATAAACCTTATCCAACAGCCAAGTAAAGGATTTCTTGGCTTTGGGAAAAAAACTGCAATAATTGAAGTTTGTTTTAAAGATAACTGTAAAAGATATGAAACAGAAACAACAAATGAAACATTTAGAAAAAAAGATATACAGATTGATGATGTTTCTAAAAGAATTAATGATTCAAACAAAAATGATGAATTATTAAAAAATAACCTTAGATCTCAAAATGAACCTATACTTAATGAAGTTCCAAAAGATAATTCAAAAAACAAAATTTTTGATAACTTTTATAATGAAGATAAATCTCAAACAGAGATATCTACACTTGTTGTAAAAAAGAATAAAGATGAAATGCTTAATGAAATAACAGAAGCAATAAATTTATTATTTAAAGATACTTGTTATGAGATTGATAATATTAAAATAAATTTTTATGATGATGAAACTTTATATGTAGAATTTACAGGAAAAGATTCCGCATTATTGATTGGTAAAGAAGGTTATAGATATAAAGCATTATCATATATTTTATTTAACTGGATTAATGAAAAATATGGATTAATGTTAAGATTAGAAGTCGCAGAATTTTTAAAAAATCAAGAAACTTCTATTTATGCATATTTAGAACCAGTTATCGAAGTAATCAAAGAAAAAGGTACTTTCAAAACTAAGCCTTTAGATGGTATTTTAGTTCATATTGCTCTTAAAAAACTAAGAGAAGAATTCCCTAATAAATATGTTGCTGTAAAAACAAACATTAGAGGTGATAAATATGTACTTGTAAATGAGTACAAAAGTAAAGAGCAATAAATTGTTTGATGACAATACAATAGTAGCCATTGCAACTGCAAATGGTATTGGTTCAATCTCAATAGTAAGGCTATCTGGAGCATCAGCTCTTGATATTGCTTCTAAAATCACAAAAAAAACACAATTTCAACCAAGACTTGCTACTTTAAGTACAATTTATAGTAAAGATAATGAGCTAATAGATGAGGCTTTAATTCTTTATTTTAAAGCACCATTCTCTTTTACAGGTGAAGATGTAGTGGAATTCCAATGTCATGGTGGTGTTGCTATTGCTAATATGATAATAAATGAAGCTTTAAAAAGAGGTGCAAGATTAGCAAACCCAGGTGAGTTTTCAAAAAGAGCTTTTTTAAACAATAAAATAGATCTATCAAAAGCAGAGGCAATTTCTAAAATTATTGAAGCTAGAAGTGAAGATGCTGTTAAATTACTTGCTCGTCAATTAAAAGGAGAATTAACTTCTTTTGTGAATAATATTAGAGAAGATTTATTATTTATGTTAGCTTATACTGAAGTTTCTATTGATTACGCAGAAGATGATTTACCTTCTGATATTTTTGAACAGATCAAATCTAAGATGGATAAAATTATTTTAAAATTATCTAATACTTTAGATGCTAGTAAAAGACGTGAAGGTATGATTGAAGGTTTTAAAGTAGCAATCATTGGGAAACCTAATGTTGGGAAATCTTCATTACTTAATAAACTTTTAAATTATGATAGAGCAATAATCTCAGATATTGCAGGAACAACTAGAGATACAATTGAAGAGTCTGTTAAAATAGGAACTCATATCATTAAAATAGTTGATACAGCTGGTATTAGAAATGCATCAGATGTAATTGAACAAATTGGTATTGAAAAATCAATTGAAGCTATTAATGAAGCTGATATTGTAATCTCACTATTTGATAATAGTAAATTTTCAGATGATGAAGATAAAAAAATACTTGAATTACTAAATCAAAATGATGATAAAGAGATTGTAAGAGTAGTAAATAAATCTGATTTAGAAAGTAAATTTGATAAATCTTTACTAAAAGATTTTATTGAATTATCTACTAAAGAAGATATTAATCCTTTAATTAAAAAAATTGAAAGAATTTTAGATTCGAATACACATAGTGATGAGATGACATTAATTTCAAAAAGACAGGTAATATCTGTAGAAGAAACTTTATCTCATATAAATCAATCTATTATGCCTTTGAATAGTGGAGAATTAGAATTTTTTGCTCATCATATAACTGAGGCTTTAGAGAATATTTCAAATATCACAAGACCATATGATAATGATCAAATGTTAGATGTTATGTTTGGAGAATTTTGTTTAGGAAAATAAAAAACCATAAATAAAAGTAAATTATATATTAATTACTTTTATTTATCTGGAAGAATATATGATACTAACTTTGCATTTTCTTTATCTATATCTATCCAAGATTTACAATCAAATTCTATTTCCATAATTCCACCTATTTCAAATCTCTCTTTGAAATCAGTTAATGTTATAGCCAAAGCTGTCAGAGAAGGATTATGACCTATTAGGATCATTGTATCAACAGTATCAAATGTATATGAAATTGTTTCAAGTAGTTCATTTACAAAAGCTAGATATAAAACTTCATTATACATAATTGATTTATCGTAATTTAATACATCTGAAAATATTTCAGCTGTCTGTCTTGTTCTAACAGAAGGGCTTGAGACAATTAAATCTGTTTTTATAGAGGTGCTTGCTAGTTTTTTTGCTATTTTAGTAGCTTCATCTAATCCCTCTTTGCTTAATTCTCTGTCATAGTCATCTTGGCCTGGTTTTTCTAGTGCCTTATGTGTATGTCTTACAATATATAATTTTTTCATAGTTAGACTCTTTTTAGTTAATAGATATGATTTTAAGAAAATAAAGCTTTCTATACAATAAAATCTAATTATTAATTTAAATAATAAATATTTTTGTATATCTTTTGTAAGTTATTATTTAAAAATATATTTCATAGTTTAATATTTGTATAATAGAAAAAAGATTAAGGTTAAAAAAGTGGGATATGATTTAAACAAAAAATTAGTAATAGCTATTTCTTCTAGAGCATTGTTCAATTTAGAAGATGAGAATAAGATATTTGAAGAAAAAGGTTTAAATGATTATTATAAATATCAGATAGAAAATGAAGATAAAAAAATAGCACAAGGAACAGGATTTAGACTTGTAAATAATTTATTAAAGATAAATGAAGATTTCCCTGATGACAAACAAGTAGAAGTAATAATAATGTCAAGAAATAATTCAGCAACTTCTTTGCGAATAACTAAATCAATAGAAAAATATAATTTAGATATTCAACGCTCAGCTTGGACTGGTGGAAATGATATTGCAAAATATTTAAAACCTTTCAAGGTTGATTTATTTTTATCTGCTAATGAAGAAGATGTTCAAAATGCAATAAATGAAGGAATTGCATCTGCAAGAATACTACCTTATGAAAATATTGATGATGAACTTTCACAGCAAGTAAAAATTGCTTTTGATGGTGATGCTGTTTTATTCTCAGAAGAATCTGAAGTTATTTATAAAACACAAGGCTTAGAAGCATTTTTAGAACATGAAAAGATGAATGTTACAAATGCAATGAAAGATGGTCCTTTTGCACAATTATTGAGAGTTATTTCAAATATACAAGCTAAATATCCAGAAGAGCAAACACCAATAAGAACAGCACTAATTACTGCTAGAAACTCTCCTGCACACGAAAGAGTGATTAGAACTTTATCTGATTGGAATGTTAGATTAGATGAAGCATTTTTCTTAGGTGGAGTTGATAAATATGAAGTTGTAAAGGCATTCGGAGCAGATATATTCTTTGATGATCAAGATGTTCACTTGGAGACTACTTCGAAGCAAACACCAAGTGCTAAAGTATTGTACAAAGAAGAATCTATATTAAATAGAATTTAAAGTCTTAGTAAAAATAATAGGAAATTAATAAGCTAGTCTCTATAAGAAAGCTGCTTATTTTGAATAAACTTTTTTTACATTTTCGATTTTTGATGACATATTTAAAAGTGCCATATCTGCTAATACTAAAGCCATCATTGACTCAGCAACAACAGAACCTCTAACTGCAACGCAAGGATCATGTCTACCTTTTAATTCACAATCTACTTCATTATTATTAATATCAACAGTTTCTTGCTTGATAAAGATAGATGGAGTTGATTTAAAATAAACTTTTACATTTATATCATCTCCATTAGAAATACCACCAAGAATCCCTCCACTATGATTTGTTTTAAAACCATCTTTTCTTATTTGGTCATTATTATCATAACCCTTTACTTGAGATGAAAGTGTCCCATCTCCAATCTCTACGGCTTTAACGGCATTAATACTCATCATTGCATTTGCAATTTGTGAGTCAAGTTTAAAGTATAGTGGCTCACCAAGTCCAATTGGTGCGTTCTTTACATTTATTAATGCAACGCCACCAACACTATTGTGAGATTTTTTTGCACTCATAATTGCATCTTTTTGAGCTTGTTCTATGTTTAAATCTAATGCAAAAATTTCTGAATCTTTTACTTTTGAAAAGTCATAGTTCTCTGCTTTAACACCATCGATTTCACAAATTCCACTTTGAACTTCTATATTTAATTCTTTTAGCATTAACTTTGCAATTGCACCAGCTGCAACTCTTGCAGCTGTTTCTCTTGCACTTGATCGTCCCCCACCTCTATAATCTCTTGTTCCATATTTATTAAAGTAAGTAAAATCAGCATGTCCTGGTCTAAATAAATCTTTTACGTTTGTATAATCTTTACTTTTTTGATTTTCATTAAAAATAATCATTGATATAGAAGTTCCAGTTGTAATTCCTTCAAATACACCTGAAAGTATTTCAACTTTATCACCTTCTTTTCTAGCAGTTGCATATTTGTTTTTTCCAGGCTTTCTTCTATCCATTTCATTTTGAATAAATTCTTCATCAATTTTTATTCCAGCAGGAACTCCATCCACTATACAACCTAATGCTTTACCATGACTTTCTCCAAAAGTAGTGAACCTAAACCTATGTCCAAATGTATTCATTACTCACTTCCTTTTAAAATATCAATTGCTATTCTTGCTACGGCTTGTTGCGCAAGTTTTTTACTTTTGCCTTTTGCTTTACCATAAGTTTTATCATCAATCCATATTGATACTTCAAACTCTTTTTTATGATCAGGTCCAAATGAAGCTTCAATTCTATATTCAGGAATAGATCCAAATTTTGCTTGTGTAATTTCTTGTAAAGCTGTTTTATAATCTGAGAATAATACATCCAAATTAATTTTGTCATATGATTCATCTAGAAGTTTTAGTATAATTGGTTTTAGAGCCTCTAAACCTGATTCTAGATAAATTGCACCCATAATTGCTTCAAAAGCATCTGAAAGAATAGAAGCTTTTGTTCTTCCTTTATTTCTTTCTTCTGCACTTGAAATAAAAATGTAATCACCTAATTTAATATCGTTTGCTAATCTTGTAAAACCCGTTTCATTTACAAGTGATGCTCTTATTTTAGATAACTCTCCCTCATTTGATTTAGGAAATTTTAAAAATAAAAATTCTCCAACAATCAAGTTTAAAACGGCATCGCCTAAAAATTCTAATCTTTCATTATTATAGGGTTTTTTAAAACTTTTGTGAGTAAGTGCTTCGATTATCAGATTTTTATCTTTAAACTGATAACCCAAACACTTTTCTAGCTTTGAATAATCGCTCATTGTTATATTTTCCTTAAGTCTTTTATTGTTTTATTATTAATAAAGTCAAGATTATATCACATCTTTCTTTTATTTATTACTGAAGTGATTGAGTAGCTTGATCTAATGATTTACTTAATGTATGATTTACTTTAAAAGTTAATATATTATGACAATGAGGGCATCTATTATCATATATTGGATGTGAGTGTTTACATGAAGTACAAATAAACTCAAAATCTAAAGTAGCAGTGATTTCTTTTGAATATTTATGAAGTAAAATAAGAATATTAAAAATGAAATCTTCACTATGTTCTAAATCATCTAAATAGCCTTTAGCATTATATAATTGAAATAAAAAATCATTTTTACTTACTTTGTCAAAGTCTATATCATCAAAGTTTAAATACCACATTAAATCAATAAAAGATTTTGCGTCAAACTCGTTTACATGATTCCAAAAATATTCTTTGTTAAATTGCAGTAAGTACTCTACAAATAATCTTTGTATACTATTGTCTTTTTTGTAAATATCATGTAATAATCGTGTTCTTTTTTCATATGAATAGATTGGATCATTTAAAATTATCAAAGCATCTAAGTATATTTTGTCTTTTTCAACATTTTTATTTAATTCTTCTAAACATAGTGTTATCTCTTTTGCTTTTTTAAAGTCTTTTAATTTTTCATTTAATATTAGTAAATGATTTAATGCTTGTTTATTTCTAGGAGAAAATTTAAGAATTCTTAAAAATATATCTTTTGATCTTTGTAAAAATCCACCTTTAAAATAAGTTGTTCCAAGTAATTCTAATAGTTCTTCTTTTTTGACTCTTTCTTTTACATGTTCAAGTAAGGTAAGATATACATTTATAGCTTTGTTATAATCGCCTTTATGTAAGAATGATGAAGCTAAAAGTAATATTGAGTCAAAGGGTAGATTGTAAGTTTTATATAAATGCACATAATCTTCTTCTTTTAGTTTTCCCAATTCGAATCTACGTGATAATTTTCTGTAATCTTTTCTAGCAATTCTTTCTCTATAAATTCCATAAGAGTAAGCTAAAAATGAAATTGTAAATACTAGTGCAACCAAGATCATTACACCGAACAATGGGTCTCTATATTCTAAAACTATATTATCCATTTTAGGCCTTATTTATATCTTAAATAGATAAGTACTCTATCATAAAAGTACATATAAAAAAATAAAGTGCTATAATCAAATATGATAAAAAAAGAGTCAATTGAAAATTTAAAAAATAATCTTGATATTGTTGATGTTATTTCACAATTTCTAGAGGTAAAAAAATCTGGCGCAAATTTTAAAGCATGTTGTCCTTTTCATGGTGAATCAACTCCTTCTTTTGTTGTTAGTCCTGCAAAACAGATATATCATTGTTTTGGTTGTGGTGTTGGAGGTGATTCTATAAAGTTTATGATGGAATACGAAAAACTTTCATATCCAGAAGCAATAGAAAAATTAGCTTCAATGAATAATGTAAATTTAGAATATGACAATGTAAACACAAAACAACAAGATATAAGAATATTGGAAGATGTAAATAAATTTTATCAAAAACTATTTGTGAATAACAGTACAGCAAAAGAATACATAAATTCACGAGCAATTTCTGAGTTTTCAATTGAAAAATTCGAAATAGGATATGCACCAGCTTCTGGGGACACTATAAACTATTTAAAATCAAATCATTATAATTTAACAGAAGCAATTGATTTAGGTGTGATTGATACAGGTACAAATGGTTTATATTCTAGATTTATTGAAAGAATTACCTTTCCTATTTATGGAATAAATGGCAAAATAGTTGGTTTTGGAGGACGAACAATTACAGGTCATAATGCAAAATATGTAAATTCTCCACAAACAAAAGTTTTTAATAAATCACGTTTGCTTTATGGATATCATATTGCACGTGAGCACATATACAAAAAAAATCAATTAATTGTATGTGAGGGTTACTTAGATGTTATTATGTTGCATCAAGCAGGATTTAATACAGCAGTAGCAACCCTTGGAACAGCACTTACAAAAGATCATTTACCGCTAATAAGAAGAGGTGAACCTAAGATAATATTAGCTTATGATGGAGACAAAGCAGGACTTGCTGCTGCTTATAAAGCTTCTGTAATGATAAGTCAAAGTGATTTTGAAGGTGGTGTTGTCATATTTGGTGAGGGTATGGATCCTGCTGATATGGTTAAAGATGGAAGAATCGAAGAATTAAATAAAGTTTTTGCAAAGCCTCAAGCTTTTATTCCTTATGTAATTGATTATATTATTGAGAAATATGAAATAAATAATCCAGCCCAAAAACAAAAAGCCTTAACAGAAACAAATGACTATCTTAAATCATTAAGTCCATTAAATCAAGATGAATATAAAAGATATATTGCACAAAAATTAAATATAAGAGAAAATCGTGTAAGTGTTACTAATGACCCAATTCAAAGACTTAATGATTCAAATCTCACTAAAATAGACATTGCAGAATTATGTATTATAAAATCAATTTTAGAAAAGCCTTCAAGATTAAACGCTGTATTAGATACAGTAGATGCATCTATGTTTGAAATACATAAAAATGAGTTTGAATTGTTATTAAGTGATATTAATAATCCTTCATTAAACTCAATTACTTTAAATGAAAAACTAGAAAATTACAATGATAAAAGATTAAATCAAGAATTACTTACTTTGCTTTATAAGTTTTATACAAATAAATTAACAGCAATCTCTTATGACAAAACATACGATTTTAAAGAGAAAGTAAATTTAATTAGAAAGATAAAAGATAATATTTATCAGTTAAAACTAGGAAAGCTAGTTACTTACAATTTATAATTTACAATTAGTGTTTATGTTTAATTTTTATTCTAGATTATTTTTTGTAGAATACAAAAAAAGTTTATAATATATTAAGAGGAAAAAATATGAAATTAGTACAAAGTGATAATTTACCAGCAGCAATAGGACCTTATTCTCCTGCTATAAAAGTTAATGGTTTAGTATATACATCAGCTCAAGTTCCAATAACTTTAGATGGTACAATGGTAGAAAGAGACATAAAAATTCAAACAAGACAAGTACTTTCGAATTTAAGAACTTTATTAGAAGATGCAGATAGTGGAATGGAACAAGTTATTAAAGTGTCTGTATACTTAGAAAATATTGATCATTTTGGAATTGTAAATGTATTATTCGCTGAAGCATTTGGTGATCACAAACCTGCAAGAAGTACAATTTCAACAAATGGTTTACCTCAAAATTCATTAATCATGGTTGACTGTGTGGCAATTGCAGCAGATTATAGATAAAAGGAATTGTCTTAAAGAAAGTTTAAACTAACTTTAGGTAATATTCCCGTTCAAAATAAAGTTAGCATTAATAAAATGAAGTTAACACAAGAGAAGTTAATTTAGAGGAAGTAAAATGTACGCAATTATCAAATGTGGTGGAAAACAGTATAAAGTTTCTGAGGGTGATATCTTAGACATTGACTATACTGGTAAAGCTGCAAAAGAAACTTTAGAAATTACTGATGTATTAGCTGTAAATAACGGTGAGTTAGTTACAGGTGATGCTGTATCAAGTGCTAAAGTTGAAGCAGAAGTAGTTTTAGATGGTACAGGTGTAAATAGAGATAAAAAAGTTATCATTTACAAAAAAAGAAGAAGAAAAGATTCTAAATTAAAAAGAGGTTTTAGAAAAAGCTTCACTAAAATTAGAATTACTAAAATCGCTGCATAAGCACAATCAAGTTAAGGAGATAAACTATGGCACATAAGAAAGGTCAAGGAAGTACGCAGAATAATAGAGATTCAGCAGGTAGAAGACTTGGTGTTAAGAAATATGGTGGTGAAGTAGTAAGATCTGGTAACATCATTATCAGACAAAGAGGTACTAAAGTTCACGTAGGTCAAAATGTAGGTATCGGTAAAGATCATACAATTTATGCTTTAATTGACGGTGTAGTTAAATTCGAAGTTAAAGATAAAAAAAGAAAAAAAGTTTCAGTTTACGCTTCGTAATTCTGAACTTTATTTATGTCTTTAAAAAGGGTGTTAGCATATGCTGGCACCCTTTTTTTATTTATGCAAAATGAAAAATAAAAAGTTAATATAAAGTTGATTTTTTATTTTTCACAAAAGTGAGGTTAAAATGTTTATAGATAATGCAAGATTTAATGTGACATCTGGAAAAGGTGGACAAGGTTGTGCCTCTTTTAGAAGAGAAAAGTTTGTTACAAAAGGTGGACCAGATGGTGGAGATGGCGGAAAAGGTGGAGATGTTTATTTTTTAGTAGATTCAAATACTGATACTCTATCAAACTATAAAGGTAGAAGAGTATTTAAAGCTGATGGTGGAAAACCAGGAATGTCATCTAGAATGACAGGAAAATCTGCTGATCATTTAGTTTTAATTGTTCCTCCTGGAACGCAAGTTATTGATGATGATACAGGAGATGTTTTATTTGACTTAGTAAAAGAGGGTGAAAAGGTAAGAATTTTAGAAGGTGGAAAAGGTGGACTTGGTAATGTACACTTTAAAAACTCTAGAAATCAAAGACCAACTTACTTTCAACCAGGTCTACCAGGACTTAGTAAAAATATTAGATTAGAATTAAAACTTATCGCAGATGTTGGACTAGTTGGATATCCAAATGTTGGTAAATCAACATTAATTTCAACTACATCAAATGCAAATCCAGAAATTGCAAATTATGAGTTTACTACTTTGACTCCTAAATTAGGAGTTGTTGAAGTAGGAGATTATAATTCATTTGTAATGGCCGATATCCCTGGTATTATTGATGGTGCTGCTGATGGTAGAGGTTTAGGATTAGAATTTTTAAAGCATATTGAAAGAACTAAAACTTTATTATTCATGGTAGATGTTGCAAATTATAGAACAATGATTGATCAATATAATGTACTAAAAGAAGAAGTTGCAAAGTTTTCTACAGAATTAGCAGGAAGAAACTATGCAATAGCACTAAGTAAAATTGATGGGTATTATGGTGAAGATTTAGAATCAGATATTAAACAATTTATCACAGATATTGGTTTAGAATGTGTTATCTCAAATGAGTTTGGATTTGATAAAGATTATCCATATTATGTTCAAGACTTAACTTATTCAAGATTTGACAATAGTAAGCCATTTTTTGTATTACCAGTTTCATCAGTTACTAGAAAAAATACAAAATCTATTACTTTTGCACTTTATAATTTATTAGAACAAAACAAATGAAACGTTTAGTTATAAAAGTTGGTAGCGCTGTATTAAGAGAAGATACAACTTTAGCTATTAATAGATTAAATAATTTAGTCGATTTTATAGCTAAATTAAAAGAAGAAAAAAATCTTCAAGTAATTTTAGTATCTTCTGGAGCAGTTGCAGCTGGAAATACTAAATTAAATTTAGATAGAAAAGAGATTCTAAATAGACAAGCACTTGCAGCTATTGGACAACCTTTACTTATGAAATATTATAAAAAAAGATTTGCACAACATGATATAAAATGTGCTCAAATGCTTTTAGTTGCAGAAGATTTTGATTCAAGAAAAAGATCTGAGAATGCAAAAGCTGTAATGGAGATATTATTAGAGAATGATGTCGTACCAATTATAAATGAAAATGATGTAATCGCAAATGAAGAACTTTTATTTGGGGATAACGATCAATTAGGTGCTCACGCAGCTTACTTTTTTGATGCAGATATGCTTGCAATATTAAGTGATGTTGATGGTTTTTATGATTCAAATCCTCATGAAAATAAAAATGCTAAAATTTTAAAAGTTGTTAATTCTATTGATGAAGAAGAACTTCAAATGAAACACACTCCAAATTCTGAGTTTGCTACAGGTGGAATTGTTACAAAACTTAAAGCTGCTAGTTTTCTAATAAAAAGAAACAAAAAAATGTATTTAACATCAGGTTTTGATTTAACAAATGCCTATGATTATCTACTTTATGATAATCATAAAAGTGGTACAATTTTTCAAACTGAAAATTAAATTTAAGGAAAATTATGAGTAAAAAAATACTTTTTATGGGAACACCAGATTATGCAACTAGAATATTTAAAGAATTAATTAACAGTTCATATGAAGTAATTGGTCTTTTTACTCAACCTGACAAACCATTTGGAAGAAAACAAATTCTAACTGCACCTCACATTAAACAATATTGCCTGGATAAAGATTTAAGTATCCCTATTTTTCAACCAGAAAAATTGAGAGCTAATGATGAAGTTACAAAACAAATTCTAAATTTAAATCCTGATTTTATAATAGTTGCTGCATACGGTCAAATTTTACCAAAAGAAATTTTAGAAATTGCTCCATGTATAAATCTTCATGCTTCTTTATTACCAAAATATAGAGGTGCGAGTCCCATTCAAGAATCACTTTTAAATGATGATTATTTTACAGGTGTTACTTCTATGTTTATGGAAGAGAGCTTAGATTCAGGTGATATTTTAGCTTTACAATATTTAAAAATAACTCCTACTATGGAAGTTCAAGAAGCTTTTGATAAGCTATCTGATATTGCAGCATCTTTAACGATAACAACCTTAGGTAACTTTAATAAGATTAAACCTCTAAAACAAAATGAAGCTGAAGTTTCTTTTTGTAAAAAAATAAAAAAAGATGATGGTTTAGTAGATTTTAAATCTGCAAAAAAACTTTTCTTAAAATACAAAGCTTACTCATATTGGCCTGGAGTATTTCTTGCTTCAGGTTTAAAATTGAAAGATGTAAGCTTAATTGAAAATATATCTTCTAATATAGAAGGTAGTATTTTAGAAATTGAAAATGACTCTATTATAATTGCTTGTAGCACAGGTAGTGTAAGAATAAAAACGCTTCAAGCTCCATCAAAAAAAGCCTTAAACTCAGTTGATTATATTAGAGGTCAAAGATTAGAAAAAGGTGATGTTTTAGTCTAGGATAATTTTATCCTAGATATGTCGTATAAGCTGTAATTGTAATTAAACTTAATAGTACACCAAGTACAAGTGAATTAACTGCAACTTTTTCATCTAACCCACCTTTTATTGCTAACACAGTTGCCATTGTCATTGGTGGCATTGCAACTTCTATAATAGTAACTTTTACCCAAGTTTGATCAATTCCATAAAACATTTGAAATCCTATTAAAATTATAATCGGAACAACAATCATTTTTAATAACATTGCCATTGAAACTATATGAAACTTTACAAAAATATTTCTAAGCTCTAATTTCATACCAATTGCAATCATTGCAATTGGTACAAGTGTTGTACCTAAGGTATCACTTGTTAATATTAAGAAATTTGGAACGTCAAAATTTTTTGCAAATACTGTAATAAAAAACATTAAACTTGGTGGAAATAATAAAACACTTTTTAAAATTGATTTTGTATCATTTTTTCTACCACTACCCCAAGTTATTATAAACATACCAAGAGATACTAAAAGTAAGAAAGAGCCAAATAAATCATAAATTAAACCATATACAATATAATCTTGGCCATAAAAAGCATCAATATAAGAAAAACCAATAAATGATGTATTACCAAATGTTGACATAATCATAAATGTAGCAAGAAGTAATCTATTTAATTTCATCATTTTACCAATAAAATATGCAAGACATAGGTTAAAAAGAATAAAACCTATAAACATTAAGACTAATCCTAGTATTTTTTCATCCAATACTAAGGGATAAATTTTTGAAAATACAATTGCTGGAAGAGAAAAATATATAACAAATTCAATTAATTGCTTTGAATTGTCATGAAAGATTATTTTAAATAAATATCCTAAAAGAAGATACATTGCTATTGGTAAAACTGGATCTAACATGTTAACCTTTTTACAAGGATTATATTTAATATAATCTTGTAAAGTAATTATGTATACTATTATTATGAAAATAATAAAGTTAAATGAAGTATCATCTACCCACACATATTTAAAAGAGCATATAAAAAATAATACATTTGAAGAAGCCATGTGTATTTATACAAATTATCAAACACACGGAATTGGTAGTAGAGGAAATACATGGAGTGGAATAAAAGGTAATCTTTTTTTCTCTTTTGTAATATCTCAAAAAGATTTACCCATAGATCTACCATTACAAAGTGCTTCAATTTATTTTTCATATATTTTAAAAGAAGTTTTAGAAGAAAATAATTCAAAAGTATGGTTGAAGTGGCCAAATGATTTTTATATTAAAGAAAAAAAAATTGGAGGAACTATTACAAATATATCACAAAATTTAATATATTGTGGAATAGGTTTGAATTTAAAATCTGTAAGTAATGAATATGGAAAATTGGATATAGAGATAAATTCGAATAAAATCTTAAAATCTTATTTTGATAAATTAGAAAGTAAATATTTATGGAAGCAAATTTTCAAGTGTTTTAAGATAGAATTTCAACATAGTCGAAAATTCCAAGCAACCATAGATAATGAAAAAATATCATTAAAAAATGCTGTTTTAAACAGTGACGGTTCTATAGATGTAAATAACAAAAAGGTATTTAGTTTAAGATGACAGAAATTATAGCAATAGCTAATCAAAAAGGTGGAGTAGGAAAGACTACTACTGCTGTTAATTTAAGTGCTGCTTTAGCATTAGAGGGTAAAAGAGTATTATTAATTGATGCTGATCCTCAAGCTAATGCAACTACATCTTTAGGATTTCATAGAGATACTTATCAATATAACATTTATCATGTTATGTTAGGTACAAAAGAATTAAGTGAAATTATATTAGATTCAGAAATAGAAAACTTAAAAGTAGCACCTTCTAATATTGGACTTGTAGGAATTGAAAAAGAATTTTACAAAAATACAAAAGAAAGAGAGTTAGTTTTAAAAAGAAAAATCGATCCAATAAAAAAAGATTATGATTATATTATCATCGATTCACCACCAGCATTAGGACCAATTACTATCAATACACTTAGTGCATCTAATTCTGTACTTATACCAATTCAGTGTGAATTTTTTGCACTTGAAGGATTAGCACAATTATTAAGTACAATTAAATTAGTTAAACAAACAATAAATAAAACTTTGCAAATTAGAGGCTTTCTTCCAACAATGTATTCATCTCAGAACAACTTATCAAAGCAAGTATTTGCAGATTTAGCACAGCATTTTGAAAGTAAATTATTTAAAATTGATGATAGTTCATATGTAGTAATTCCACGTAATATAAAATTAGCAGAAAGCCCAAGTTTTGGAAAACCAATCATGCTATATGATGCAAGTGCCAGTGGTACTAAAGCATATACAAACCTTGCTCGTGCAATTACTGCATAATTTACAAAAATTATATTATAACTAGGAAAAATTATGGCATTAGGTAGAGGATTAGGCGAATTGTTAGGTGAAGTTGAATCAGCATATGTTAATAATAATACTGATGATTATACTTCAAAAGTTTCAGATTTAGATATTTCATTAATTCAAGCAAATCCAAATCAACCAAGAAAAATCTTTGATGAAGAAAAACTTGAAGAATTAAGTTTATCTATTAAAGAGCATGGTTTATTACAACCAATTACTGTAATAGAAAATGGTGATGATACTTTTACTCTAGTTTCTGGAGAAAGAAGACTAAGAGCTCATAAATTAGCTAAATTAAACACTATAAAATCAATTGTATTAAATATCGATACTTTTAAACTTAGAGAATTTGCATTAATTGAAAATATTCAAAGAGATGATTTAAACATTGTAGAATTAGCTTATTCTTATGCACAATTGATTAATGAACACAATATTACGCATGAAGAATTATCAAAAAAAGTTTTTAAAAGCAGAACTTCTATTACAAATACACTAAGATTATTACAATTAAGTTCATATACACAACAACTTCTATCAAATAATAAAATTACAGCAGGACATGCAAAAGTTATGTTAGGTTTAAGTGATACTAATCAGAAAATGGTTTGCGATTCAGTGATTGGACAAAAACTATCAGTTAGAGAAACAGAAAAACTTGTAAAAGACTTAAAAAATAAAAATAATATTAGTCCTAAAAAACAAACTAAGGAAACTTCTTTTAACTTTGAGCCACTTAGCAATATTATATCAAAACTTGAAGCTAATGGTCTAAAAACAAAGGCTGAGAAGAATTATCTAAAAATTGAAATTGATTCACAAGAGGATATAGAAAAGATTTCTTCTTACTTTAAGTTACATTCGTAACAAAATCTAAAAATTTACAATTTAATTTTTTCCTTTAATATAATTTTATACTTATCTTTGCTAAAATATATGAGTTTTAGTTAAACTAAACTGTAAAAAATATGGAGGAATGAATGTTAGACATAAGTCCTGTATTATTGCTTAGCTCTGGTGTTATCTTTCTTTTAGTTCTTGCTAGACTAAACAGTTGTCTATTCAAGCCATTACTTAAGCATATGGATGATAGAGCATCTTCTATTTCAAAAGATTTAGAAGACGCAAAATCAAACGGTGCAAATGTAGATGGAATGATTGCAGAAGCAAACAATGTAATTGCTGAAGCAAAAAAAGAAGCGGCTGCTATTAGAGAACAAGCCTATAAGGAAGCCAAAGAGAGTGCTGATGCAAAACTTGCAAGTGCTAAATCTAATTTAGATGCAAAATCTTCGGAGTTTACTAAAAACTTACAAGATGAAACTAAAGCTCTAAGAGATTCTTTAGTATCTTCTATGCCTCAATTTAATGAGAGCCTAAAAGCTAAGCTTAGCTCAATTTAAAAGGGATTAGAAAATATGAACAGAATTTTATTACTTGGATTAGCTTTAGCTCCTGTTGCATTATTTGCAAGTAGCGAAGGTGCGGTTGAAACAGATATTGTTGAAAGAACCGTTAACTTTATAATTTTTGCTGGAATTTTATGGTATTTACTTGCCGATAAAATTAAAGCATATTTTGCTGAAAGATCTTTATCTATTCAAGCAGAACTTGATAAGGTACAAGATACTTTAAAAGCTTCTGAAGATAAAGTAAATGAAGCTAAAAAACAACTTGAAGATGCAAGTAAAATTGCAGCTGAAATAGTTGAAAGTGCAAAAGCTGATATTGATTCTGTAAAAGAAAAAGTATCGTTAGCTGTTGCTGCTGATATTAATAATCTAGAAAGAAATTTAGAAGAAATGATTAAAGTAGAAACATCAAAAGCTAAAAAAGAAGTTGTTGCAGAAATTCTTGAAGAGTTACTAAAATCTGACAATATAAAATTATCTCAAGACGAGTTAGTTAATATTGTTTTAAAGAAGGTAGCTTAATATGAATGATTTAGTAGCAAAAAAATATGTTAAAGCATTAGTAGATGGAAGAAATGTTGAAAGTATTGCTGATATAAGTGATAACCTTAATACTATATCTTCTGCATTTACTGATGAAAAATTTAACTCTATTATATCTTCTCCTGAAGTAAGTGATAGCAAAAAAGTTGAATTAGTTATTTCATTAGTGAAAGATGCTGATAAAACTTTAACAAATTTTGTTAAATTACTTGGTGAAAAAAGAAGATTAGAGATATTACCATTTATTGCATCAGAACTTAATGTTCAAATTGCAAAAATGAATAATACATATGTTGGAGTTGTTTACACAAACGAAGAATTATCGAAAGATTATGTTTCTTCAATTGAAAAACAATTTAGTAAAAAATTTGATGTTAAATTATCTTTATCACAAAACGTTTGTGATTTTGATGGTATCAAAGTAGATATTGATGGATTAGGTGTTGAAATTTCTTTCTCAAAAGAAAGATTAAAGACGCAAATGATTGATCATATTTTACAAGCAGTTTAGAACTTAACAAAGGAGAAATTGAATGGGTACAAAAATTCAAGCTGATGAAATCAGTTCGATCATAAAAGAAAGAATTGATAACTTTGAATTAAATGTAGATGTAAATGAAACTGGTAAAATCATCTCTTACGCAGATGGTGTTGCTCAAGTTTACGGTCTAAAGAATGTTATGGCTGGTGAGATTGTTGAGTTTGAAAATGGAGACAGAGGTCTTACATTAAACTTAGAAGAAGCTTCTGTAGGTGTAGTTGTACTTGGTAAGGGTGATGGATTAAGAGAAGGAAGTTCTTGTAAAAGACTTGGTTCTTTATTATCTACTCCTGTAGGTGAGGCAATGAAAGGAAGAGTTGTAAATGCTCTTGGTGAACCTATTGATGGTAAAGGTGCAATTGAATCAACTGAATCAAGATTAGTTGAAGAAAAAGCTCCTGGAATCATGGCTAGAAAATCAGTTCATGAACCATTACAAACTGGTATTAAAGCAATTGATGCACTTGTTCCAATTGGACGTGGACAAAGAGAGCTTATTATTGGTGATAGACAAACTGGTAAATCTACAGTTGCTATTGATACAATCCTTAATCAAAAAGATCAAGGTGTTACTTGTATTTATGTTGCAATTGGACAAAAAGCATCTACTGTTGCTACTGTTGTAAGAACACTAGAAGAAGCTGGAGCAATGGATTATACTATTATTGTTAATGCTGGTGCTGCTGATTCTTCTGCTTTACAATTCTTAGCACCATATACAGGTGTTACAATTGGTGAGTACTTTAGAGATAACGCACAACATGCATTAATTGTATATGATGATTTAACTAAACATGCTGTTGCATATAGAGAAATGTCATTATTACTTAGACGTCCTCCAGGTCGAGAAGCATTCCCAGGGGATGTATTCTACCTACACTCAAGATTACTTGAAAGAGCTGCAAAAATGTCAGATGAAAATGGTGCTGGGTCTATGACTGCATTACCAATCATTGAAACACAAGCAGGAGATGTTGCTGCATATATTCCAACAAACGTAATTTCTATTACAGATGGACAAATTTTCTTAGAAACTAACCTGTTTAACTCAGGAATTAGACCTGCAATTAATGTTGGTTTATCAGTTTCAAGAGTTGGTGGAGCTGCACAAATTAAAGCTACTAAGCAAGTTGCTGGTACTTTAAAATTATCTTTAGCACAATTTAGAGAGTTAGAAGCATTCGCACAGTTCGCATCTGATCTTGATGAAGCTACAAGAAAAGAACTTGAACTTGGTCAAAGAATGGTTGAAGTACTTAAACAAGGTGTTAACGCTCCTTTAGTAATTGAAAAACAAATTGTTATTCTTTACGCTGGTACAAAAGGTTATTTAAATGATGTTGCTGTTGAAGATGTAGTTAAATTTGAAGGTGAGTTACATGCTTTCTTCGAACAAAAATATACTAATATTTTAGATGCAATTAGATCAAAGAAAAAGATAGATGATGAAACTGAAGCAGACTTAAAAGCTGCATTAGAAGAATTTAAAACTGTATTTAGTGCAAACTAAGGATTAGTTAATGGCTAACTTAAAAGAGATTAAATTACAAATTGGTAGTGTGAAAAACACTCAGAAGACAACTAAAGCTATGAAGCTTGTATCTTCTGCAAAACTAACGCGAACTAGACAATTGTCTGAACAAGCGAGAAGTTATGCAGGTAAGATAAATGATGTTCTTTCTGATATCGCTACTAGAGTTAGCAAAGTTCAAGACGAAGGAAACATCGGTAAAGCATTTGTTTCAAATGATAACCCAAAAACAGTTGATATTGTTTTTGTTACTGCCGATAAGGGACTTTGCGGTGGTTTTAATATGGCAACAATTAAAACTGTTAGTAAAATGATGGAAGACTATAATGCAAAAGGTACAAAAGTTAGATTAAGAGCTGCTGGAAGAAAAGGTGTTGATTACTTTAACTTCCAAGGTGTAAGTTTACACCAATCAGTTAGTGATTTATCTTCAGCACCAGAGTATGATAGAGCTGCTGATTTTATTAACGATGTTGTAGAAGACTTTAATAATAATGTTACTGATAAAGTAGTGGTTGTTTATAATGGATTCTTAAACATGCTAGCTCAAGAAATTAGAGTTAGAGAATTGTTACCAATTAGCTTAGATACTGTGGATGTAAAAGAAGCAAGTTCTATGTTAAATATTGAACCAGATGATGACGAAGAAGTGTTAAATGAATTAACAGGTAAATATATTGATTTCAATATGTATTATGCTCTAATTGACTCTTTAGCTGCTGAACATTCTGCTAGAATGCAAGCAATGGAAGCTGCAACTAAAAATGCAAAAGAGAAAGTTGATTCGTTAACAGTAGAATATAACAAAGCTAGACAAGCTGCAATTACAACAGAACTGATAGAAATTATCAGTGGTGTTGAATCATTAAAATAATATAAAGGAGCATCGCGTATGAAAGGTAAAGTTATTCAGGTAATGGGTCCAGTTGTTGATGTTGAATTCGACGGCTACCTACCAGAAATAAATGAAGCTATTGACGTAGTATTAGCAGACGCTAACGCTGACAGATTAGTATTAGAAGTTGCTGCACACATTGGTGATAGTAGAGTAAGAACTATTGCAATGGACATGACTGAGGGTTTAACAAGAGGTCAAGAATGTAACGCTACAGGAGGTCCTATCAAGGTTCCTGTTGGAGATGCTGTATTAGGAAGAATTTTCAATGTAATCGGTGAACCTGTAGATGAAGGTGAAGCTGTTGCTGAAGATACTCCAAGATGGTCTATTCATAGATCTGCTCCTTCTTTTGAAGAGCAATCAACTAAAACAGAAATGTTTGAAACTGGTATCAAAGTTGTAGATTTATTAGCACCTTATTCAAAAGGTGGAAAAGTTGGACTATTCGGTGGTGCTGGTGTTGGTAAAACAGTTATTATCATGGAATTAATTCATAATGTTGCTTTCAAACATTCGGGATACTCAGTATTTGCAGGTGTTGGTGAAAGAACTAGAGAAGGTAACGATTTATATTTCGAAATGAAAGATTCTAACGTACTGGATAAAGTTGCATTATGTTATGGTCAAATGTCTGAGCCTCCAGGTGCTAGAAATAGAATTGCTTTAACAGGTCTTACTATGGCAGAGTACTTCAGAGATGAAAAAGGTCTTGATGTATTAATGTTTGTTGATAATATCTTCAGATTTGCACAATCAGGTTCTGAGATGTCTGCATTATTAGGTAGAATTCCTTCAGCAGTTGGTTACCAACCTACACTTGCTTCAGAAATGGGTAAATTACAAGAAAGAATTACATCTACTAATAAAGGTTCAATTACATCTGTTCAAGCTGTATATGTTCCTGCGGATGACTTAACAGATCCAGCTCCAGCTTCTGTATTTGCTCACTTAGATGCTACAACTGTACTTAATAGAAAAATTGCTGAAAAAGGTATTTACCCAGCAGTTGATCCATTAGATTCTACTTCTAGAATTTTAAGTGCTGACGTATTAGGTCAAGAGCATTATGATACTGCAAGAGGTGTTCAATCAGTTCTTCAAAAATATAAAGATTTACAAGATATTATTGCAATTCTTGGTATGGATGAATTATCTGAAGCTGACAAACTTGTTGTTTCAAGAGCTAGAAAAATTGAGAGATTCTTATCTCAACCGTTCTTCGTAGCAGAAGTATTCACAGGATCTCCTGGTAAATACGTTGAATTAAAAGATACTATTGCTGGATTCCAAGGAATCTTAGAAGGTAAATATGATGACCTTCCAGAAATGGCATTCTACATGGTTGGTGGAATGGACGAAGCTTTAGCTAAAGCTGAAAGTTTAAAATAATTAACCATTAAGGCATAACATGGATACAATTAAATTATCAATAGTTACACCTAATGGAGAAATATTTAACGATGATGTAAAAACTGTGACTCTTCCTGGAAAAGAGGGAGAGTTCGGAGTTTTAGCAGGACATTCATCGTTAGTTTCTTCACTAACAGTTGGTGTAATTATTATTGAAAAAGCTGATTCTACAGAAGCTGTTGCCATAAATTGGGGACATGTTAAAGTAGATGAAAATTCAGTTGACGTTCTAGCTGATGGTGCAATTGCATTAACTTCAGGAGAAGATTCAATGATTGCTAAAAATATTGAAGCTGCAAAAGTATTAGTTAATTCTGTTAAAGATTCTAATATCTCTGTTGCATCAGTTGAAGCAAAAATTAACTCATTCGCATAAAAGCTTATGACAGATACAATACTAAATTATTTGACGAATAGTAGTGCTATAACTTATATAGTTTTAGCGCTATTGTCAATTTACTTAATCATTACTGTATGGATTTTCTTATATAGATATTCTACACTTAATACACTGATAAAAAATGAAGAAAAATCATTAGAATCTTTAACTTCACGAGAAGCTACATTCTTACCTATATCAGCACTAAATAAATGTGCTAATAATACAAATTCAAAAGAATTACTTAATGCATGCGAACTTAATATTATTAAGGAAGCGAGTGTTGGCGTATCTTGGTTGGCAATAATCTCATCTACCGCACCTTTTATTGGTTTATTTGGTACAGTTGTAGGAATATTAGAATCTTTTGCAGCATTTTCAACTGAATCAAAAGTTGCATTTTCAGTAATTGCTCCTGCTATTTCAGAAGCACTTATAGCTACAGCAGCTGGTATTTTTGTGGCAATTTTTGCATACACTTTTCACCAAATTATTGTAAGAAAAGTTTATGAACTAAATACTTATATTAAGGCACAATCTCAAATATTAATTGCTAAGGGTTAGTCTACGTGTATGATTTTAATCAAAAACCAGATTTAAATATTACCCCATTAGTTGATGTAATGCTAGTATTACTAGCAATATTAATGGTAACTGCACCTGTGATTAATTATGAAGAATCAATTAATCTTCCAAAGGGAAGTAAATCAAGACAAGTTACAGAATTCAAAAAAATTGACATTCAAATTGATAAAAACAGAATAGTTATTATAGATAAGAAAAAATATGATATTGCAAATTTTCCTGATAGTTTTTTACTATTTGTTAATGGAAAAGACAAAAATACTCCAGTACATATACGAGCAGATAAATCTTTAGTATATGATGATATTATATTTGTTTTAAAATCAGTAAAAGAATCTGGATTTTTTAAAGTTGCTTTAGTTACAGATGGTTGATTTATGCAAAAAAACTCATCTCTTTTAATTACAGGAATATTGTCTTTTTCTTTTTATATTTTTTTATGTTTAATAGTTGTTTACTATATTAGTGCACCTACTGTTAAAAAATACACTTCTCAAACAAAAGTTACAATATTAGAGCTTGATGTAATCGTTGAAAAAAGTGATAAAAAAAGAATAGAAAAAAAAGAAGATAAGAAATTAGAAAAAAAAGAAGAAGTAATAAAAAAGTCTGCTTCTAAAAGTCAAGAAAAAAAACCTGATTTAAAGTCATTATTTGCAAATGTAAGTACAAAATCTACAAAAGTTGCAAAAAAAGAAGTGAATAAAGTTATTAAATCTATTGATCCCAAAAGATTTAAATCTAAATTCGAAAAACAAAAAAAATCATCAAATGTAAAACTTGACAAACTACAAAACGATAAAAAAACAACAACTAATGTTAGTAGTTCTAGTAAGACTAAAAGTAAAGAAAGTGACGAATACTTTTCTCAAGTTTCGGCACTACTAGATGTGTGGATTCCCTTAATAAGGGAAGACGGTTTAATAGCTACGATACTTGTTACAATCAGTCCTGATGGAAATTTTGATTATAGGTTTACTAAATATTCAGGTAATAATGATTTCGATATTTCATTAAAAGCTTTTTTAGATGAACAAAAAAGTATAATATACCCTAAACCTAAAAAGAGTAAAGAAGTACAAATTAACGTTGACTTTAAATCAAAAGGATGATTATGAAAAAAATACTATTAATAACTGTATTATTAATAACATCAACTTTTGCAGCTGTAGATGCAAAACTTGAGATTATTAAAAAAGCAAACACATTACCAAAAATATTAGTTTCAATAGCAAATGATACAACAGAAGTTTCTACACTAAATAAAATAAAAAATTTATTGTCAAAAGATTTAGAAATAAGTGGGCACTTTCAAGTATTGGAAGTACAACATAATAAAAACTATAATGAATTACCAGATTTAAATATATTAACAAATGAAAATGTTGACTTATATTTAAATCTATCAGCTGTTAAAAATCAAAACGGTGGATATAGTTTACTTACAAAGTTATATGATATAAATGCTCAAGCTATGATTTTAGAAAAGAATTTTTCAACATCAAAAGAAGATAGGTTTCCATTTTTAGCTCATAGAACTGCAATTTCAATTAATGATTATTTTAAAGCTCCAAGTATTAGTTGGATGGACAAATTTGTAATTTATTCAGTATATAAAGATGCAGGAAAAGCTGATATTATGATTAGTGATTATACTTTGACATTTAAAAAAGTAATTGTTAGTGGTGGATTAAATATTTTTCCTAAGTGGGCAAGTAGTGATCAAAAAAGTATTTATTACACATCATATAATTATGATAGACCAACGCTCGTGAAATTAAATATTTATAATAGAGATAAAAAAATTATTATGAGTTCAGATGGTATGATCGCATGTTCAGATGTAAGTGATGACGGTTCAAAAATATTGATTACTGCTTCGCCATTAGGACAACCTGATATATATTTTTATGATGTTAATACAAAAATAAAGAAAAAAATTACTACTTATAGTGGAATTGATGTTGGAGGCCAATTTATAGAAAATGACAAAAGAATTGCTTTTGTTTCAGATAGATTAGGAAGTCCAAATGTTTTTGCTAAAAGTATTAATTCAAGAGGAGTAGAAAAATTAGTTTATCATAGTAGAAATAATTCTTCAGTTACTTCATTTGAAAGTAATATCGTATATGCAAGTAAAGATAATAATAATGAATTAGGAGAGAAGTCTTTTAATCTTTATTTGATGTCTACTAAATCTGATGACTTAAAAAGATTGACATCAAATGGTACTAATCAATTTCCAAAGTTCTCTCCTGATGGAGAATCTCTTTTATTTATAAAAACATTTAGGGGAATTAGTTCACTTGGTATTGTAAGATTAAACTTTAATAAATCGTATTTATTTCCGTCTAAAAATGCTAGAATTCAGTCAATTGATTGGTAATTAAGTTATGATTTTGTAAAATAAGTTAATTTTTAATTTAAGGATAAATTTATGAAAAAAATTACTATTTACTCTTTACTGGTTGCATCTGTTTTATTTACAACAGGTTGTAGTGAAAAAAACGTTGACATGACTATTGATAATACTCCAAAGCAAGTTACTTCAGAGGAAGCTTTGAACACAATCCCTGAAACAAATATTGTTGATGGTTCTTTCTCAATGGATGAGCAAGTTGAAAGTGGTGTTTATTATACTATCAATGGTAAAAAAGTATTAATTGAAAACGTATACTTTGACTTTAATAAGTATGATCTGACTTCTTCTATGAAAGAAGTCGTTATGGATAATGCGAATAAACTATCAGCTGTAGATACTTCTTCAACTATAAAAGTTTCTGGTAACACTGATGAATGGGGAACTGATGAGTATAACTATGCATTAGGTTTAAAAAGAGCAAAAGTTGTTAAAGATGTCCTGATTAACAATGGTGTTAATGCTAATGTTACTTTAGTTACATTGGGAGAAAGTAATCCTACTTGTACAGAAAAGACTTCTGCTTGTTGGCAAAAGAATAGAAGAGTAGAGCACGCTCTTACTAAATAGTTTCATGAATAAATATATTTTATCTTTTTTAATCACTAGTACATTTGCTGTATCTGCAGAAGTTTCAGTTTTTGGTGCTGGTGATTTAAATGCAAAAAATCCTTATGGATTAAACTCTTCTGAAAAGCATATTCTTAATAACAAAAAGAAGTTGGGAAATTTAACGTCAAAATTTAGTGATGTAAATTTAACAATTGACTCTTTAAATAAGAGACTTGAAGGTTTAGAATCAATATTTGAAGGTGATTCTTCAAAATTAAACTCTACTGTTTTGAGAATGAATGAAATTATTAAGAAAGTTGAATTATCTACAGATATGGCTACTAAAAATAGTAGTGATACTGAAGAGATAAAGCTTGTTTCTGAACAACTTTTGACTATGAAAGAAGAGACTGATAGAGAAGTTAGTAGAAGTATAGATTCTTTAAAATCTTCAATTTCAAAACTTACAAAATTAGTTAATAAAATTAACTCTCAATATGTTTCTGAGAATGAATTGAAAACTAACATGAATCAGTTTGTTACTAGAGCAGAATTTGAAGCTCTAAAAAAAGCTGTTGGTGTTAAAACAACTTCGGTTAAAAAAGAAAAAAAATCTACTAAAATAGATATTTCAAACAAACCTGCATTATCAGCAAGTGCAAAAGAAAATTATAAAAATAGATATTTTACAAAAGCAATACCAAAATTTGAAGCGCTTGTAAAAGCAAATTATAAACCAGCTGAGGGAAATTATTACCTAGGTGAAATGTGGTATGTAAGAAAGAAATATGATCTTGCAATAAGTCATTTTAAAAAATCTGCTATTCTTTATGATCAAGCAGCTTATATGCCTACATTATTATTGCACAGTGCTATCTCATTTGAAAAGATAAAAGATAAAGATAATGCGAGAAGTTTTTATACAACTTTAATTGATCTGTATCCTAGTTCATCTGAGTCTAAAACTGCACAAAAGAATTTATCAAAATTATAAAAAATTAATAATAAGGAACGTTTATGTCAAATAAAGTTATTGGAATCGAATATAATCTTAAAGATGCTAAAACTGGTGATCAATTAGACACTAATTTAGGTCAAGCACCTTTAGAATTTATTACTGGAAAAGGTCAAATTATTCCAGGTTTAGAAGCAAAAGTTGAAACTATGTCTGCAAATGAATCAGCAGATGTATTAGTAGAACCAAAAGATGGTTATGGTGAGTATAATGAAGAAGCTATTCAAGTTTTACCAACAGAGCAATTTGCTGGTATTGAATTAGCTGAAGGTATGTCTTTATATGGAACTGGTGAACAAGGTGAAACTGTTCAAGTTTTAGTTAAATCATTTGATGACAAAGAAGTTACTATTGATTATAACCACCCAATGGCTGGTAAATCTTTAATGTTCTCTGTTACTATTTTATCATTAAGAGATGCAAGTGAAGAAGAAATTCAAACTGGTGTTGTTGGTGGTATGGCTGCTATGAGTAGTGGTTGTTGTGGTGGAGGTTCATCAGAAGCTGCACCTGCACAGTCTGGTGGATGTGGTTGTAATTAATAGTTGCTAGGTTAGCAAAATATATATTAATAATTACAAATAATCACTATTTTTTTGCCCAAGTGTATCTATGCACTTGGGCAAAACTATTTTTTAGGGTTATGATTTAACTTTAACAAATAGTTTTAAAAGAGACTAAAGTATTAAAAATTTAATTATATGAGGTATTATAATGAAAAAAGTTGCTTTTATTTTCCCCGGACAAGGTTCTCAAACTGTAGGGATGGGAAAAGATTTTTTTGAAAATAGCGATATTGCAAAAGAAATGATTTCAAAAGCTAGTGAGCGTTTAGGAATCAGTTTTGAGGAATTGTTATTTACAGAAAATGACAACTTAGGTAAAACAGAATTTACTCAACCAGCAATTTTACTTGTAAGTTCAATAGCAAATGCAATTTTTAAAGATAAATGTGATATTCAAGCTGAATTTGTTTTAGGACATTCATTAGGTGAATTTTCAGCATTAGTATCTTCAGGAGCTCTTGACTATTTAGATGCTATTGAGTTAGTACACAAACGTGGTTTATTTATGGTTGATGCTTGTTCTAATGGAGGTGCAGGAATGATGGCACTTGTAGGAATGGATGATAAATCTGTTGAAGATATTTGTAAAGAACAAAGAGATTTAGGAAAACAAATATGGCCAGCAAATTATAATATGGATGGACAACTTGTACTTGCAGGAATAAAAGCAGATCTAGAATCACTTGTAGATACGTTTAAAGAAGCAGGTGCAAAAAGAGCTATTGTTTTAGACATGTCAGTAGCTTCTCACTGTGAGTTATTAACAGCAGCTGTTGAGAATTTAAAACCATATTTAGAAGAGTATTTAAAAGATGAATTTACACCTGTTATTTCAAATGTAACAACTGAAAGTTATACAATGAAAGATGAAGCAATTGAGTTATTATCATCTCAACTTACATCTCCTGTAAAATATAAACAATCAATTCTAGCTAATACAAATGTTGATGTATTTATAGAGTTTGGAAATGGTGCTGTTTTAAAAGGCTTAAATAGAAAAATTTGTAAATCAATTCCAACATTAAATGTAAGTGATTTTGCATCATTAGAAAAAACAATCGAGGCTTTAAATGACTAAATTAGCAATTATGGGCGCAATGGAAGAGGAAATAGAACCTCTTTTATCTCATTTTGAAAATATCAATGTAATAGAGTTTGCAAATAATAAATATTATGAAGTTTCATATAATGGTTTAGATATTGTAATAGCTTATTCAAAAATTGGAAAAGTTTTTGCCTCTTTAACAGCTACAACTATGATTGAAAAGTTTGGATGTGATACATTACTTTTTTCAGGTGTTGCAGGTGCCATTAATCCAAGTCTTAAAATTGGCGATTTAATAATAGCAGATAAATTATGCCAACATGATTTAGATATTACCGCATTTGGACACCCAAATGGATTTGTACCTGGCGGTAATATTTTTATAGAGACATCAAAAGAATTAAGAGATGTTGCAAAGACAGTTGCTCTTAAAAATAATCTAAAAGTAATTGAAGGTACTATAGCAACTGGTGATCAGTTTGTTCATTCTGTAGAACGAAAATTTTTTATAGAATCAACTTTTAAAGCAGATGCTTTAGAAATGGAAGGTGCTAGTGTTGCTGTTGTATGTGATGCCTTAGATGTACCATTTTTTATATTAAGAGCAATTTCTGATAGTGCAGATATGGATGCAGGTTTTGATTTTGATGAATTTTTAAAATCAAGTGCAGTTAATTCTGCCAATTATTTAATTAAGATAGTACAAAATTTAGATAAATAGTCATCTAAGTAATTCTTATTAATTAGAAATATAGATAATAAAAAAGGGGAAGATTTAAATATCTTCCCTTTTTTTTATTTTAATGATGTGATGTAGTTGAACTATCGTCAGCAGCAGCAACACCAATAGCAACAGCAGATACAACAGCTGCTGTTATTAATGTAGATGTAGCCACAGTTACACCTGCAACAGTAGTAGTTGCAGCAGCAGTTGTAGCCGCTGCTGTAGCAGTTGTACTAGTAGTTGCCGCAGCACTTGTAGCAGCCGCAGCTGCATTTGCACTTGAAAGCCCTAAAGATAGAGCTAGTAAAATCATAGATAATTTTTTCATAATATTCCTTTTTTTAGTATTATATCATAGCATAAGTTATTTTATTTTTCTCTTAATTATTATTCAATAATTCTTTTAATGTTTTTTCTCATAATAGTATTATTATTCTCATTATTATTCATAGGAAAAAGGCTATAGTTAGGACTTGCATATTTACCTACATCTCTTGTCCATGGACTTAAACCATAATTTAAAACAGATTTGATATTTTTATATGTAAACACTTCTAAGGGTATTTTAAGATAAATACCTTTATCTATATATCCTTTATTTTCTTCATTATTAAATATTTCATCACTATTCGTTATAGTCGCATAAGCTCCCAGACTAAACTCTTTAGTATGTCTTGATATATCTATTTTTACACCCTTATCACCTGCTAAAAATTTACCAATTTTTAATCCCATATGTAAATCATACTTTGGAGATAGTAATGCATACAAATTTAAAAATTTTGCATCATAATTTAAATCATTATATACAGCTAACATATCATCAACATGTCTTTTATATACTTTTTGATATTGAAGTCCTATTCCATATCTTTCATTAGAAAATGTTTTGTACCATTCTAAATCAACTCCTGCAAAAGCAAAATCTAAATATCCAAACTCAATTTTTGATAAACTATTAAATACTGTATTTGTCATATATCCAAGAGAAAGTTTTCTTAGTTGTGTGCTATTATATTTATAATAATCAATCATATTAGATCTAATAGATAAGTTTACGTCTTCTAAAGATTCATTTGTTGGAATTTCATCAATATCATTATAAAGTGGGTGTTGTATTGAACCTGTGGAAAAAATACCTGAAGTAGGATTATATTTTAATTTTAAACTTGCTGATAATTTTGAAGCAAAAGGTTTATCTTGATTATTTAAATAGGTTTTTATCACAGGACTTATATTATATGAAAATACCTTTTTATTATATTCTATTGATTTATAAACATTTTTCTTTTCTTTTTTAAATTCATCATACATCTTATCAACACTTTTAGTAATTATTAAGGCATTTCGAATGTATTCATCACTAACTTTTTGATTTTCATAGGCATCATATTCTTTTCTGTTTACTTTAAAAGTCTTCACAGATGTATTTTTTTCTTTTAAAGTTGCATAAATAGTATCATAGTTTTTTGGAGCAACTTCATCTACCGTAGATATTGCTCTTCCTACTGCTTTTAAATCACTGTTATACCTAGGATTATCAAATTCTAACCAAACATTATTTTCATTTACTGAAGCTGTTACGTTTGACATTCTTTCAGCTGCAACTTCATTTGCTAGTTTTTCACTTAGTTCTTCATTTGAAAGATTCACGTATTCTTTTAACTTTTTTTCGTCAGCTTTCCATTTTGGATCTGCTAGTCTAGGAAACATAGCATTTCTTGAAAATCCAAATTGATATGAATAACCAAATGAGAGTTGATTACCTCTTTGATAAGATAGTGTTATATTTGAATTCTTATTAAGAGAATATTTAGCTCCAAAGTTTATCTTTGAATCTGGTAAATCATAACTATTTCCATTTGTAAAAGGGTTAGCTCTTGCTTTTTTATAATCAATAGGTGAGTATTCAGCCATAAGTTTTAAATCACGTCTTGCATTAAAAACAACACTTCCAAAAGGTTTCCCCCCATCCCAACTAAAGTCTTTCATAAAATTAAAAGCTGTATTATTAGAACTTCCACTATTTGTACTTGTTGTAGATTCAACTAAACCACCACCAAGTCTTCCCTTCGCATATCCAAGTGTTAAATCAAAGTAAGAAATTTTTTTACCTAAAGCTATATATTTTGAAGTATATAGACCAGTTCCCCATATATCATCACCACCAAATACTACACTTGGTAAATTTTCTTTCTCTTCTTGCAGTATTAATTTAAAATTTAAGGATTTATCTTTGTAATCACCATAACCTGTTGTGCCTCCAAATGCTTCAACGCTATCAATCTGAGTCATATGAAAATTAACTTCCAAAAATGGTAATGGTGTTGCTGCTATTCCATAATATGTATAAGGTTTATCTTGATTAAAAAATAGTCGCATTGACCAGTCAGGCATTATTCTGGTATTTGGTGTCTCAAAAATACCTGTATTCCCTGAATAATTAGAAGTGTTGTTTTGTGTTGCAAAACTTAAACTAGAAAAAAGAGTAATAACAGATAAATTTGCTGCTATTAATTTATTCTTGTTCATTATCTTTATTGCCTTTGATAAATTCTATAAAAAATGCTAGAAAAATTCCAAGTATTAAAGATGCAACTAATGAAACCACAAGAATAAGTGATCTTTTAGGTTTTGTTTTTTCTTTTATATAAGCTACTCTACTATCTGTTAATTTTGAAACAAAGTAATAATCATTTGCAAGAGAAAATACTCTTTTTTGCATAAGAGCAGATAAAGATTTACTAAGTTGCTCTTTTAATGATACATCATATGTAGTACTAAGCTCTTTTTTATAATAATTGATTTGCTTGTCAATTTCTTTCATATCCTGAAGTTTTATTTTTGATATTAATTCTTCTAGATAAATATCAACTAACTCTTTTGCAAAGTACCTATCTATATGCTCTGCACTAAGTACAATAAGACCAGATTTTTTATCACTACTTAAAGATAATATACCACTTAAAGACTTAATAGCATTAAATACAAGTTCTTGTTTATTTATTTCTGTATTATTTTTATCATTCTTATCATTCTTATCGTTTTTTGAATAAAAACTGTCAATTCCCATTGCAAATACTAAATTTTCAGGGTTTGCTAACTTTTCTATTAGATTATACTTTTCTATTAATTGTTTATTAAACTCATAATCTTTTAGTGTAGTTTCCATCATAGTAAAAGGATCTTTTGAATTACCAGCACCTAAAGATACACCAGCAAGACTAGCTAAACTAGCTAATCCACCACTTGCTGATTTATTTTCTGTTTGAGGAGATAGTACAATCTCTGATTTATATGAATTAGGAATACTTAATACATAAAAAAGTGTTAATAAAACAACCATTAAAGAAAAAGTAGCTATTTTGTATTTATATTTTAATATCGTATTAAATAACTCTTTTAAGTCAATTTCATCTTCTTCTATATAGTTTTTATGTTCACTTAATTTTTGGTTTAAATTATCCATACTATATACCACCTACAGTTTTTAAAGACGCTGCTGTAATTGCAATATTATAAAGTATAGATGTTACGTCCTTAGCAAATGCAATATCTGATATAGTATTTATTTTTAAAGGTACAACTACCGTATCACCTTTAAATACATCGTTTGAACTTCCCCAAAAATAATCATTTTCTATTTTTCTAGCTTGACCATTTGCTTTTACTATATAAATATAATCTTCGTCAGCAAGTTCTGTTAAACCACCAGCTTTTTGTATATAATCTTTTGCATCACTTTTACTATCATAAACGAAAGTATTTTGATTTAGTACTTCTCCTACTATTGAAATAGTATCATTTATAGCAGGAATATATAAAGTATCTTTATCTTTAAGTGTTAAGTTATATGCAGAATTAGCAAATCTATCTAAATCATAATATAAATCTAAGGATACTCTTCCAATTGGTTTTTTATTAGCTGCTTCTTTTTCTAGTTGAGTTACTGCATTTAGCATATTTTCTTTACTTTTCGAATCTTCCCCAGCTTCATTTGCCATCGCACTTACTTGCATAGCTTTTGTTTTAAGCTTATCTAAACTCTCTTGCAATCTTTTGATTTGTAATTCTTTTACATCTTCACGTGTAAATACACTTCCTTCAATAAAAGCATGCTTTGTAAATCCACCAGCTCGTTTTAGCACACTTGATAGTTTTTCTCCTTCAGCAATAGTGTATTTACCTGGAAATCTTACTTCACCTTCTACTTGTACATATCTTTTTTTATTCCAGTTTTCTATTGCAAAAATAGTCCATTCATCATCTTCATAAACAGGAAGTTTTAGTTTAAGAGCCTTATTTAAATCTATGCTTAATATTTTTCTAACTCTTTCATTGTTTTTTATTTCATATCTTGCTAATTCACACCTTGTAGTAAGTGTTTTTTTAGTAAAGCCACCTGAAACTTTAATCAGATCATTTATTGTAGTAGTCTTTGTTATATTGTAAGTTCCTGCAATAAATATTTCACCTTTTATAGTTGCTTGCTTTATTTCATTAGTTTCTTCAAATTCAAAAAAAGTAATTTCATCATATGGTTTTATTTCAAAATTACCATTTGTTTTTATATCAATAAAATGTGTGGTTTTTTGATTGTTTTCTAGTCTAGTAATTTGTATTTTTGTCGTATCTGGATATAAAGCAATTCTTTTTTGATTCTGATTTAGAATATTTCTTTCTTCTAAAATATTTTCGTCAATTATACTTATTCTATTACCTTCTTGATCTACAATCTTTTCTGTTTTAAAGCTAACAATACTAAATAAATCTTTTGCTTTTAATCCATAATAAAAATCATATTTTCTTTTACTATCATCTATAATTTCACCATGTGCATAGACATATGAGACTTCTTTTAAATCTAATTTATTGTAAATGATTATCTCATCACCACTTTTTAGACTTATATCTTCTTTCATATTTAATACATTTCTTAAATTAAAACTTTTTGAAGTATCTAAATTCTTTATAAGCGCATATTCATAATTTGTGTCTGCTTTAAAAAAACCATTTTTTCCAAAGGTTTTTAATTCATTGTATAACAAAGTAGAAAGTTTTTTATCTTTTGGTAGTTCTTTTTCTCCACTAGTCAAAATATTACCAGATATTGTAACTAGATTAGCATTTTGTGCACTTAATTCAAATACCTCTATTTCATCACCATTTTGAGGCTTCATAGTGTAAAGTTGGTTTTGTGACAAGGTGTATACTTTAATAGTATTGTCTTTATATCTTTTTAATTTAATTGCATTTTTATTTGCTTTTGCTTCAAGTCCAGATGCAAATTCAAAAAGTGATTTAAATGAGTCTTTGTCTTTTAATTCATAAATTGCCTGGTGCTTTATTTTACCTTTTAAAGTAATTTTTGTTTTTATTGGATTTACTATTATTATATCACCACTTTTAAGTACCATATCAGAGCTGTTATTTCCATATCTAACTAATTCATATAAATCATAAGTTTTTACAATTTTACCATCTCTTTTAAGTAAGATATTTCTGTATGAACCACTAGGTAGAATGCCATTACTATTAATTAGTGCATCTTTTATAGTTGAGAATGAAGATAGATTATAAAGACCTGGTGCTTTAACAAGACCTGATATAGTAACTTGAATAGAAGTAAATTCAGATATATCCACTAATATATCTGTTGAATTTGGATAAGCTTTTTTTATTTCTTCATTAATTAAGTTTTTTGCTTCATAAAATGATAATCCTATTAGTTTAAATTCTCCAGCTTGTGGAATGGTTATATTCCCATCTTTGTTTATATCTAAGTTAAGATTTTCACTGATTGCTCCAAAAATAGTAATAGATAATTTATCACCATAACTTAACATATAGTTTTTAGGTGTTGGTATTGAATAAGGGTCTAGAACATTTTTATTTTGAAAAAATTGTGAAGCGTATCTCTCTAATACTATTTCTTTAGAAGTTTCAATCGAGTTGTTTTTACTTTTTGATTCAGTATTCATTTCTTCATTTTTTTCTTTAGTATCTGAATCCGTTTCATTATTTTCTGTTTCAATATCATTTTCAACAATTTGTTCTTTTTTAACATTAGTTTTTTCTTTAGATGTAGAGTCTAATGCTTTTTTTACATCTGCTTGTGAATATCCAGCATTTTGTATCATTTGCATTTGAACTGGTGTTAGCTCAACTGAAAATAAATTCAAACAAAATATAGAAATAAATAATAGTAACTTCATAGTTAAGTATCCTTAATTAAAATAATTATTACCTTATCTAAATTTATAAAATAAACAACTTAATTATCTAATTAATTTTGTTATAGATGTAAAAAATAATTTTTTATTTTATTAAAAAATATTTTTTAATTTATCTTTTAAAATAATTTTACCTGCTTCAACTCCAGGTTGATCATAGGTATTTATCTGTACAAAACTTCCAACTATTGAAGTTAATAGTTCGTATGAATACATGAGTTTTCCAATATTATATTCATCTTGAGCTTCTATTGTTATGATGTCACATGGTATATCTTTTAGGTTCCCAATAGCTTCTATTGTTGCATCTGCTTGTTTATTTATAATGTCTTTAAATTTTATATTGTTTATATAATCAAGTTCTTCAAGTCCAGGTAGAGAAATATCAGGAATATTAAGCTCATTTTTAAAATCAGCTACTTTAATAAATGTTACTGTTTTATCTCTTTTACCCTCCATTATTAACTGTAAAAATGAGTGTTGATCAACAGGACCAGTTAATGCAATAGGAGTTAAGGCTTGTTTAGTTTGGTTTATATTTATTTTTCCAAGACTTTCACCCCATAACTGTACGTACCATTTATTAAAGCCCTCAAGGAGTGAAGAATAAGAAAATACAACATTAATATTAAATTTATTTTTATTCTCTACCATAAATCTAGCTTTTTCCATAATAGAAGTATAATAATCACCTCTATTAAAATAATCATTATAAATTGTCTGACAACCTGAAAGAATTCTATCTATATCTAACCCCATAATAGCCATTGGTACAAGACCTACAGCAGTAAACACTGAAAATCTTCCACCTACATTTTTGGGTATTTCAAATGTTTTCATATCATTTGTTTTAGCATAAGTATTTAGTTTACTGTCATATTCTGTTATACAAATAGTATTTGCGTTATTTAAAATAGTAATAGATGATAAGTATTTTAAAATACTTACAGTTTCAATAGTAGTACCTGATTTTGAAATGATTATAAAAAGGGTGTCTTTCAAGTCTAATTTACTAACTCTTCTTTCTAAATCAAGTGGATCAGTTGATTCTAAAAAATGAAGCTTCTTCATATTTTCTTTATGTTGTAAAAATTTGTGAATAGCATAAGTACCAAGGCTACTTCCACCAATACCAACTACAACAATATCTTGTTGCATTACGGTTTTGGCATACTCCTTAAAAGTACTTGTATCCTGGAAGGGAAGATCATAGTAACCTATAGTGTTTTTTTCCGATGAAATCTTATAAAAAATTTCTTCATTTGATTTAATTTGGTAAAAATTTTTTGAATAGTCCATTATTTTTTCTTTTCTTTACTAGTGTCTATTTTTCCTTTATTATAAAAGTGATTAGTTGCTTCCACAAATCCATCAATACTTCCACAATCGAATCTATTCCCATTAAATTTAAAGGCTAGAACCATACCTTTTTTAGCTTGAGTTAAAAGTGCATCAGTAATTTGAATCTCTCCACCTTTCCCAGGCTTCGTATCTTTAATAATATCAAAAATATCAGGTGTCAATATATATCTTCCAATAATTGCAAGGTTAGATGGAGCATCTTTTGGATCTGGTTTTTCTACCATATCCTTGATCATAAAAATACCAGGTTCGATTTCATTTCCATCAATTACTCCGTATTTATATGTCTCTTCTTTGGGTACTTCTTCAATAGCTACTATCGAGCATTGATATTTTTTATAAAGCTCACACATTTGTGATAAGACACCTTTTTTTGCATCACATAAATCATCTGCAAGAAGTACTGCAAAAGGTTCATTTCCAATTAGAGTTTCTCCTCCTGTTAAGATTGCGTGACCAAGACCTTTCATCTCTATTTGTCTAGTATATGAAAAAGTACACTTAGTAATAACGTCTCTGATTTCTTTTAAAAGTGGTTCTTTAGAAGAACCTTTGATTTGATGCTCTAATTCATAAGATATATCAAAATGATCTTCAATAGCTCGTTTACCACGACCAGTTACTATCGCCATTGTCGTCATACCAGCTTCTATAGCTTCTTCAACTCCATACTGAATTAGAGGTTTAGTAAGTACTGGTAACATCTCTTTAGGTGTTGCTTTAGTTGCTGGTAAAAATCTCGTACCATAACCTGCTGCTGGAAATAAACACTTTTTAATCATCTTAATTTTCTCCTTTAGTTTTTAACATTTTTACTAATATCTCTTCATATTTTTTTGCATTTTCTTTTGTATTTGCTTCAAATCTAGTCACTAGTTTTGGAGTAGTATTAGAAGCTCGTACTAATCCCCATCCATTTTCAAAGATAACTCTTACTCCATCTACATCTATGATATCTTTTATTGTCTCAAAATCACTTGGTGGATTTTGAAGTGCTATTTTTAAATCATCAATGATTTTAAATTTTGTATCTTCAGTAACTGTGATATTTATTTCAGAAGTTGAATAAACAGAAGGCAAGGATTCATATTCTTTATCATAATCAAAGTCATTATCTATTAACTCTAGCGCTCTAAATGTAGCATAAATAGCATCGTCATATCCAAAGTATCTGTCATTAAAAAACAGATGACCTGAAACTTCAGCTGCAAAGTCTGCTTTTTCTTCTTTGATTTTTACTTTTAGATTTGAATGCCCCGTTTTATACATGATAGCTCGACCGTATGAATTAATAGTATCATACATAACTTGGCTACATTTTACTTCACCAACAACAGTAGGATTATCTATAAATCTTGAAAAGAAAATAGCTAAAATATCACCTTTAAAGTTGTATTTTTTTGAGAGTAGGGCTAGTCTATCAGCATCTCCATCATAAGCAAAACCAAAATCAAACTCACCACTTGCTAGCTCATTTTGAATATCTACTAAAGTATGCTCATCACTTGGATCTGGATGATGATTTGGGAAGTTTCCATCTGGCTTTTCGAATAATATTTTGTGTTTTATATTTAACTTATCTAATATTTCTCTTAAAACTACACCAGCAACACCATTTCCACAGTCAAATACAAACTTTTTATTTTCCAAATTTAAAGCCTTGAAATGATTTACTATATAATTGATATATTTATTTTTAGCATCTATTTCTATAGTTGTATCATTATTTGGTATTATTGAATCGTCAGCTAAAATATCTCTTCCTATAGAGTATATTTGTTCTCCAAAAAATGGTTCTTTATCTATAGTGATTTTGAAGCCATTATATTCAGGCGGATTATGTGAACCAGTAATCATTATAGAACCCTCACATTCTAAACCATCAAAATCTACAAAGTTTGAGAAATAATTTACAGGAGTAGGTACTAGTCCCATATCAAGTACTTCAAGACCAGCATGGTTTATCCCAGAGGCAAGCCAATCTTTTAGTTGTGGTGAGTGAAGTCTTGCATCATAACCTACAGATATAAAAGTAGCATCAGGAACTTTTTTAATTAATTCTTTAGCAAAATAAAAACCTATTTTTTTTACAACATTTTCATTTAATTCTTCTTGAAATATACCTCTTATATCATACTCTCTAAATATTGACTTACTCATTATATTTTCATCCTCAAAATTAAAATAATAATTATTATAACAAAAAAAGTCTTTAAATAATTAATTAAAAAGACCCAAGAAAAAGCAAAAAAAGCGGCGAAGAAAAAAACTTCCAAAATTTAAGCTATTTCTAAGTGGTAGGACTTGACAAAGGGTAAGAAATCTCCTATAATTCCCGTCCAAATTAAGTGACACACAGTGAAACTTAGGACGGATGATCTTTAACAATGTAAATAGTTTATAGAGTAATCTTTATAAACTGAATATAAT
>Ga0209716_1000380_pt1 | contig 43021 bp, 33 predicted proteins | sample COGITO_mtgs_1205_FD_184811 | JGI IMG/M metagenome (GOLD analysis project Ga0209716, IMG submission 184811) | Pelagic marine microbial communities from North Sea - COGITO_mtgs_120531 (SPAdes) (version 2) | ecosystem: Environmental > Aquatic > Marine > Epipelagic ...
AAGAAACACCATAATTCTTTTTACAAAACGATTTTATATCCGAATTTGAACCCGGTTCTTGACCACCAAAATTATTAGCTGGAAATCCTATAATGACTAGCTGATCACTATATTGTTCGTGAACCTTTTGAAGTGCTTCGTATTGTGATGTAAACCCACATTCAGAAGCTGTGTTTACCAGTAAAAGTTTTTTCCCTTTGAAATTTGATAATGATTTTTGTTCTCCGTCAATGGTAGTGATGTTAAAATCGTGTATAGAATTTTGAGCATTCATGAATGTTATGTTTAGAATTAATAATAGAGATAAAATATGTTTCATTTTTTGTTTAATTAAATTGATTAAAAGTTAAACAAATATATTAATTTTGATGTTATATACAAATTGCGATATACATAAATCAAATAAAAAAGTATTAATTTCGCCAAATTATGAATACCAAGACAGCTTCATTTTATACTCTAGGTTGTAAACTTAACTTCTCCGAGACCAGCACTATAGCTAGGGATTTAGAAAACGAAGGATTTGCGAAAGTAGATTTTGAAACTGGTGCTGATATTTATGTGATTAATACGTGTTCAGTTACTGATCAAGCGGATAAAAAATGTAGAAATATTGTCAGAAAAGCTCTTAAATATAATCCTAAAGCATTTGTAATCGTTATTGGATGCTATGCTCAATTAAAACCCAATGAAATCACCAAAATTAAGGGTGTTAGTTTAGTACTCGGGGCTCAAGAAAAATTCAATATTAAAAATTATTTAAAAAATGGTTTTGAAAATCAAGAAACTATTTTAAAAAATGAACCTATAAAAAATGTAAAAACTTTTTACCCAGGATTTAGTTTGGGTGACCGAACGAGGTCTTTTTTTAAGGTTCAAGATGGGTGCAATTATTTCTGTTCCTTCTGTACAATTCCACTAGCAAGAGGTAAAAGTAGAAGCGGTAGCGTTAGTGAAACTGTTGCTAAAGCTAAAGAAATTGGAAGATCTGAAATAAAAGAAGTCGTACTCACAGGGGTCAATATTGGAGATTTTGGAAATGGAACCAATGAAAACTTTCATCAACTTATTCAAAAATTAGACTCTGTAAATGGGATTTCGAGGTTTAGGATTTCATCTATAGAACCCGATCTTTTAAATAATGATATTATTAATTTTGTAAGTCATTCCAATAAATTCACTCCACATTTTCACATCCCTTTACAAAGTGGATCCGATAATCTTCTCAAAAAGATGAGAAGGAGATATGATACAAAACTGTATGAAAAAAGAATAAACCTTATTAAGGGTCTTATGCCTAATGCATGTATTGGCGTAGATGTAATTGTAGGTTTTCCTGGAGAAACTGAAGATGAATTTAATAAAACGATTGATTTCTTAAAATCTCTCCCTATATCATACCTTCATGTTTTTACTTATTCTGAACGAGCCAATACGACCGCCCCAAGAATGGATAATTTAATTCCCATGGAGGAAAGAAGAAAAAGAAGCAAACAACTAAGAATTTTAAGTTTAAAACTAAAATTGAAATTTTACAATTCCAATGTAGGAAATATTAATAATGTACTATTGGAAACTCAAGAAGACGATTTTTTAATAGGATTTACTGAAAATTATGTGAAAGTTAAAATCCCATTTAAAGAAGGAATATTGAATACCATTCAAAAAGTTAGGATCGATAGTGTAAATTCAAGTATTGAAGCATTTGGAACTTTATCAACTTAAAAAGTTAAATTAAATATTTATATGAAAACTATTAAAACACTGAATTACAATATAATAATTATTGTATTTATAAGCTTTTTTAATTTAAATGCACAAGCACAGAACATGTCTATTTTTGGAAACATTATAGACACTCTAAACGATACACCTAAAAAAAATGCTGTTGTAATGTTGGTTCGGTTATCAGATTCTGTAATGATAGATTTTAAGAGAACTGATGACAATGGTGGTTTTTATTTTAATGTTCCGATTGATACTGTAGAAATCATTATTTCTCACCATAAAAACGATGATAAATTTATTTTCTTTTTCCCTTCTAATGACCGAATGTCTTTAAATCTTAACAACACTATTTTGCCTGAACAAAGTGAAATGATGAATGAAGTTACGATTTACGCCTACAAAGATCCCGTTTTCTTTAGAGGCGACACCTTAGTTTTTTTAGCCGACTCTTTTAAAACAAAAGAAAATGCAGTAGTAGAAGACTTATTAAAAAAACTTCCTGGAATTGAAGTTGATAAAAATGGAAGTATTACATCTCAAGGTAGAGAGGTAAATAAAGTCTTAGTTGATGGTGACGAGTTCTTTGGAACAGATCCAACAATAGCAACTAAAAATTTAGGTGCAAAAAGTATTGAAAGTGTAGAAATTTACGAGGAAGAAAACACCGACTCCGATGAAACAGCTGATGAAACTATTCAAGTAATGGATTTAAGACTAAAAGAAGACGCTAAAAAAGGATATTTTGGTAGGATTTCTGGTGGAAGTGATTTCAATGATTTTTACGAAGGAGAATTACTTTTTAACAGATTCAATAAAGACTTTAAATTATCTGTTTTTTCGTTAGCATCTAATACTCCTAGAGCAAATTTCGGATATGGAGATATTAAAAAGTATGGTTTAAGCACAGATAATGGAAATTTTTTTAGTGATGATAATAGAAATTGGTGGGGAGGATCTGGCGGATATAACAATAACGGAATCCCTAAGACACTCAAGTCTGGTATTTTTTATTCTGATAAAATTGGTGAAAAAGTAAAGATTGGATTTAACTACACTAACAATCAATCCTCACTTACTGCAAAATCCGATAGAAATTTACAATACCTACTTAGAGACACTTCCTTTACTGTTGAAGAAAGAAATACTTCTGTTCAAGAAAGTCAAGATCATCTTTTAAATGCCAGAATTGAAATACAATTAGATACTGCAACTACGTTGGAAATTTTGCCTAGTTACAGCATATCAAACTCTTCTAATAATGACACTTTAAAAAATTCATTCTTTGCTGATAACGACACGAATGCAAACTCAAAATCAATAGTAAATCAAGACCATGATTCTAAAAGTTATAATTTTAAGACAGAAATCAGACTGAAAAGAAAATTCCAGAAAAAAGATAGGCTGTTAAAATATGCCTTGGTCTACAGCGAATTTGAAAATGATGAAACCCAGCGCAACTACACTGAAAACGAATATTATTTCAATACTGCTATAAATGATACGATTGATCAAAAGCAAAAATTTGTATCAGCTTCCACCAACTATAAATCTCAACTGCTTTTTAGAGAGCCTCTTAGCAAAAAGTGGAGCATTGATTTAGAACACCTATATAAAATCAACATGGGGAATCAAGAAAGAAATACTTTCAATAAAAATTTATTTTCTGAAGATTACAATATTCAAGATGAGCAGTATTCAAATAGTTTTAACAATATAAAATCAACTAACAGAGCTGGTTTTTTTAGTGTATACCGATACAAAAGAGACCGTTTGAAAATTGGTGGATATGTTAGAAATGTTCAGTTAAGAAGTTTTGATGAATTTAATAACCCCTTGACCGATTCTTTGAATTTTTGGGATCTTTTACCTCAAATAAATTACAGACATAAATTTAGCAACTCCCAAAGAATAAGATTTAATTATAAGACTAACTCTAGACAACCTTCATTAAATCAACTTCAACCGGTTCAAAACAATTCTAATCCTAATAAAATAGTAGAAGGCAATCCTGACTTAAGACCTGATTATTCTCACCAATTGAATGTCTCTTACAATCACTGGAAGGGCTTAACAGGCAGTTATATTTGGTCTAATTTGACCTACAGAAGAGTAATGAATCCTTTTTCTAATGAAATATCGTATGATAATTTTGGCAGAACTATTTCCAAAACAATTAATATGGACTCTACTGCAAATGAATTTACCTCTTTTTATATTGGTGGTAAAATTCCATTAGGAAACTCTCCTCTTGGAATACGAATAAGTAATTCGTCCAATTACAATATTACCAACAGTGTAATCGGTAGTTTAAAAAATGTTACCACTACCCTTTCTCAAGCGAACGAAATTTCTTTTGAATGGGATACAGATTCTACTTATATCGAAATTGGTGGTGAATTAAGCTATTCCAAGCCTACTAACAGCTTAAACATTAATAGTCAACCGTTTGTTACACAAAACTTTTTTTTAGATCTAGAAATTGAACTTCCTTGGAAAATGACCTTATTTACCGAATCAGAGTATACCATTAACACTCAAAGGTCAGAAGATTACAATATAAATTTCTTTATTATCAATTTCTCAATTGAAAAAAGATTTAATAAAAATGAAAATTTAATACTGTCTTTAGAAGGAAACGATATTTTAAATCAAAATATTATTGCTCAAAGGTTGATTCAAAATAACGTAATTATTGACAACAAAACTACCATCATATCAAGATATTTTTTAGCCAGATTGACCTACCGATTTAATAACAACAAAACTAAAATCCAAGATGAATCATTTCATTAAAAACTTTTCTATATTATTTCTTGTCCTAAATTTTAGCTTCGCAAATGGACAGATTACCCATGGAGTAATTCTTTTTGAAAGAAAAACCAATCTTCTTAAGAAGTATAAAACTCCGGAATCTCAAAGGTGGCTAAGAGGAGAAAAAATGAAAGTTGATAGATTCAACCTCCACTTTAGCCCAGAAAAATCTGTATTCCTACCCGTTGAATCAGCTGTACCTTCAAAAGCAGACTGGGCTACTTCAAAAAATACAGTAATACAAGATTTTGAAAATGACCAAAGAGTCTCCATTTATAATCTATTCGGTGACCGAAAAACAGTAAAAGACGAATTGATTAAAAGGACTTGGAAAATAACCGAGAGAAAAAGAAATATTGCTGGATACAGTTGTAGAAGAGCGATTTGGCCTAAAAATGATAGTACCAGAATTTACGCATGGTATACAGACCAAATTATTGCATCTACCGGTCCAGAAACATTTAATGGACTCCCAGGAACTATTTTAGGACTAGCAACTGAAGATGGTGGTGTTGTATATTTTGCAAAAATAGTTAACGAAAAGTACCAAAACATAGATGAAATCACTTCAGATATAAAAATTAAGAAAACATATACTGAATTAGAGTTAAAAACAGAACTAAAACTAAAAGCAAAATCCAACCCTTGGATGGGAAGAATTATTGGATATTTATTTGAGTGGTAATTTACAGTAAATTATCTATAATTCCGTCGATACTCATTCCATCTGCTTCAGCAATATAGTTTTTTACAATCCTGTGCCTTAGTATAGGTTTAGCCACCGCTTTAACATCTTCTATGTCAGGAGAATACTTTCCATTTACTAACGCGTGACACTTTGCTCCAATTACTAAAAATTGAGAAGCTCTTGGACCAGCACCCCAGGAAATGTATTTTTTGACATCCTCAGTAGCTAAAGGTTCTTTAGGCCTAGTCTTAGAAGACAAGTTAACTGCATATTCTACCACATTTGAAGCTATAGGTGCTTTTCTAACTAAATTTTGAAAAAAAACAATTTCATCTGCTGAAATAACATTTTCGATGGTTTTAGAAATAGAACCCGTTGTTTCGTTTACAATAGATAATTCTTCTTCAAAAGTTGGATATTTCACCAATATATTAAACATAAACCTGTCTAACTGAGCCTCTGGTAATGGATAAGTACCTTCTTGCTCTATTGGGTTTTGAGTAGCAAGAACAAAGAAAGGACTATCCAATAAATAGTTTTTACCGGAAACAGTCACACTTCTCTCTTGCATAGCCTCCAATAATGCTGCCTGAGTTTTAGGAGGGGTTCTATTAATTTCATCAGCTAATACAATGTTAGAAAAAATTGGACCTTTTAAAAATTTAAAATTTCTTGACTCATCTAAAATTTCTGCACCAATGATATCTGAAGGCATTAAATCTGGAGTAAATTGAATTCGGTTAAAGGAAAGCCCCATAGATTCAGATATGGTATTAATCATCAATGTTTTAGCTAATCCTGGAACACCAACTAATAGCGCATGGCCTTTAGCAAAAATACTAATAAGAACCTGGTCAATAACCTCTTCTTGACCAATAATTTTTTTTGAAATTTCTTGTTTTAGTACTTTAAACTTTTCTAAAAAAGCATCGGCTGCTTCGACATCAGATTGGTACATAAATATATTTTTGTTAAATATATATTAAATTAAGTTTTTGAAATGTGAATTTTGTAGTATATATTTCAATGTTTATCAAAATTGTGCAAACAAACTATGGATGTTTTTAAAATAACTTCACCAACTGGTAAAAAAATACCTTTTATACTTAGCATTCCTCATAGTGGCACTTTTATTCCTAATAAATTGTTAGAAAAATTCAATAATGAGCAACTCAATATTTTGGACGATACCGATTGGTTTTTAGATCAATTATATGACTTTGCTCCAAAGTTGGGGGTTACAACTATAAAGGCTAATTTATCTAGATGGGTAGTTGATTTAAATAGAAATCCAAAAAATCAACCTTTGTATAACGACGGAAGAATAATAACTGCCATTTGCCCTGAGACTAATTTTAATGGCAAACCAATTTATAAAAAAAATTACAAGCTAAATCATTCAGAAATATCAGCAAGAGTAGATAATTACTTTCTACCCTATCACCAAAAATTAAAACAATTAATAAACTATTTTAAAAACAAATATGGAAGGGTTGTAATTTGGGACGCACATTCCATTAAAAGATTTGTTTCTTCAATTCATGAAAATCCTTTTCCAGATCTAATTATAGGAAATAATGATGGCAAAAGTTGTGACAAACAAATAGCTGAACTTGTTATCAATCAATTGAATCAATCAAATTTTGATTTAAAAATAAATACACCATTTAAAGGCGGATATATTACGAGGTCTATTGGGCAACCAGAGCAAAACATAAATGCGATACAATTGGAGATGTCTAAAGATCTATACATGAAAAACAACGAAAGTGCGTACGATTTTGAAAAAGCACAAACAGTAAAAAAACTATTAGAGCAGACATTTAGCAAAATTATTGAAAAATTAAAATGAAAAAATTCTTTTTTAAAAAAATATTACAAAAAAATGGATGGAATTTTAATACTCGTATTTCTATAAATAATGAGGGAATAGTAAGTGAAATAGAAGAAAATTATAATGGTTCGGAATATGACGAAACAATTTCAATAGCTATACCTGGAATTCCAAATGCCCATTCTCATGCTTTTCAATACGCAATGGCAGGAGCGACAGAAAATCATTTAGTTAATTCAAATTCTGATTTTTGGTCTTGGAGAAAAAACATGTACCACTTAGCCTTAAATATTGACCCTGACGACTTTCAAAATATTGCAATCATGTTATATAGTGAAATGTTAGCTAATGGTTATACACATGTTGCAGAATTTCACTATTTACACCATGATAAAGATGGACAACAGTATTCTGATATTTCTGAAATGGGTGAAAGAGTTCTACTTGCTGCTCAAGAAGTAGGAATTGACATTACCCTAGTTCCTGTTTTTTACAATCAAGGTAACTTTAACACTAAACACCATAAAGAACAAAAAAGATTCATTCACAAAAATTCAGAAAATTATCTTCAACTAATTGAAAGTAGTCAAGCTAAATGCACAAAATATAATAGTAAATTAGGAATAGGGGTTCACTCTATTAGAGCTGTAAAAGATTTTATGATCACCGATCTAAATAATTTTAATCAAAATAAATATCCTTTTCACTTACATATTTCAGAACAATTGAAAGAAGTCAATGATTGTATCAATCATTACAATCAAAGACCAGTAGAGTGGCTTTACAATAATTTTAAAATTGATGAAAACCACCATTTAGTTCATGCTACTCACTTAAATAAAACAGAAGTCGATCTAATATCTAAAAATAATTCTAACGTTATTCTTTGCCCAACTACTGAAGGGAATCTTGCGGATGGTTTTTTTGATTTTAGAGAATACAAAAACAAATCTGGGAATTGGTGCATAGGCAGTGATAGTCATATTGGATTATCTCCTTTTGAGGAAATTAAACTGTTAGATTATGGGCAACGTCTCCAAACTAACAGTAGAAAAACATTCTATAATAAACAAACTGGTAATGCTGGGCACCTTGTCATAAATTCTATTTTTTTTAATGGCATGAAAGCAATGGGTATTAATAGAGATGATTTTTTTGAAAAAAAACATCCATTAAATTTCTTAGATATAAACGAAAGTCTTCCACTAATTTTTAATGCTAGTACAGAGAATTTATTAAATACAATTTTTTACACAGGAGACATTAGATACATAAAAAATACTTACAGCAAAGGGGTTAAGAGAGGTGTAAACGGTACAGAAAAATATGTAAAGAATTACAATCTAACTATGAGTAAATTAAGAGAAAAGATCTAGAGTATATTAATTCCTCATCTCTTTTAAATGTAGATAATGATGCTTTAAAGCGCTCATAAAAGTATTACTAGCATGATAAGGTAGATTGTACTCTTCAGCAGTTTTCTTAACTATTTTAGAAATATCGTGATAATGGACGTGACAAATATTAGGAAACAAATGATGTTCAATTTGGTAGTTAAGACCACCTATAAACCAAGAGAAAAAGGATTTAGTATTTGAAAAATTTGCAGTAGTTTCAAGTTGGTGCACATACCAATTTTTAGAAATAACTCCATCACCATCAGGTTTTGGGAATTCAGTTTGATCTACTATGTGAGCACAAAGAAAGACTGTAGACAGAAAAAAACCTGCTATAAATTCCATCACAAAAAAACCTGCAATATTAACTCCCAAATTACCTGTTACAAGTGTTGGTAGAACTAAAATAAAAAAGACGTAAATACATTTCCAAAATATAAGAGAAATTAAAGCATTTGGAAATGAAATACCTTGAGACTTTAAAAGACCTTTTTTGTTGTACTTAAATAATTGGATAAAATCCTTACTTAATAACCAAGAGATGGTAAGTAAACCGTACAGAAACCAAGCATAAATGTGTTGCAACTTATGATAGGATTTCAAATTTTGGTCTTTTGTGAATCTTAAAATCATCCCTGCATCAACATCTTCATCCATTCCTATAATGTTGGTATAAGTATGGTGTAGTACATTGTGTTGAATTCTCCAATTTAAATCATACCCTCCAACTATATTTAGAAAATAACCTACCCATTTATTGGTGTTTTTGTTTTTTGAATATGCGTTATGATTAGCATCATGCATTATAGATAAGCCTATACCTGCCATACCAAATCCAACTAAAGCCCAAAGTAAGAGCACTGTAATAGTAGATAAGTTCAATGTCAAAATAAGAACATAAGGAACAATGTATAAAGCCAACATGAAAAATGTTTTAAAAATCATGTTTGCATTATTATTTTTAGAAATATTGTTCTCCTTAAAATAATTATTTACTCTTTTCCTTAGAACCTTCACAAACTCAGGTTTGGAAGTGTCGAATTGTATATTTTTGATAGTTGAGATAATCTAAATTTTAAGTAAATAAAAGTATTTATATAACAATAACTATTTTTGTTCAATGATTATGCAACATTGAAAGATCCTAAGTGCTTTAAAAATTTGTAATGATTATGAACTGCACTGAACATGTTTTTATAGGATTTGTAAGGAATGTTAAAGTCTTTAGCTGTAGACTGTACTATCTTACTTAATTTCTTATAGTGTACATGGCATATATTTGGGAATAAATGATGTTCAATTTGAAAATTAAGACCACCAATAAACCAAGACAATAGTCTTGAATTCATAGCGAAGTTACAAGTTGTGTTTAGCTGATGTTCAAACCAATTCTTTTTAATGACTCTTTCACTATTTGGTGATTTAAATTCGTTTGTTTCCATGACATGAGCACATTGAAACACAACAGCTAAAATCAAACCACATGTGTAATGCATGGTGAAATAACCTAACAATACCAACCACCAAGTTTTGAAAAATATAAGAGGAAGTATTAATACATAAGTATAATAGATAATCTTATAAATTACCAACAGAAGCATTTCTTTGGTGAAATTCTTTTTTTGAATTTTTAAAAGTCCTTTTTTATGATATCGCACAAGTTGTAAAAAATCCTTATCCATGGACCATTGTATAGTCATTAAACCATATAAAAACCAAGCATATAAATGCTGATATTTATGATGTTTTCTTAATTTTTGATCGGGAGAAAATCTAAATAGTTTACCAGAATCTAAATCTTCATCCATTGATGATATGTTGGTGTAAGTATGATGCAAGACATTGTGTTGGATTTTCCAATTTATGTAAGATCCTCCAAGAAAAGTTATAAAAAAACCGAAAAATTTATTGATATTTTTATTTTTTGAATAAGAACCGTGATTTGCATCGTGCATGACAGACATTCCAATACCTGACATTCCTATTCCCATCATAAACCAAAGAACGAGGGAGAGAAAAGAGTCGTTAAAAAAGAATAAAGTTGCGTATGAACCAAAATAAAAAGTAATAAGGGAGATACTTTTAAAATACATTCTAAAATTTGCGTATTTAGATATTTTATTAGTTTTAAAATAATCATCTACCCTCTTTTTGAGAGTTTTAACAAATAAAGATTTGGTCTTATCGAATGCTACTGGTTGAAAATTCATTTACATTTATTTGATACAAAATTAAATGATTAATGCGTCAAAAGTCCAAACTATATTACGATAATCAACATTTTTATGAACATCGTTAAACATTTCTTTGGAATTATAACACCAAAATATCAGAGGCTTAAAAAAAAGTCACAGTCACTAAATAACTCAAGTCACCTGAGTAAGCTCTTCTTTAAATTTCACACCGTATGTCTCTAGCTCTTCAAGAACTGATGCGTAAATTTCTTTTTCAGTTGGCAAGAGTACTCCTCTACTTTTAATTTTTTCATTTAAAACCATTTTTGCAGCTATGCCTAATGGTAAACCGACAGTATCGCTCATTGCTGTGTAATCTGCATCTTTACCAACATATTCCATATGAGAAATCAATTTAAAGTGCTTATTATTAATTGTATAATTTAATTTGTGCCACATTACAATCATGTCTTTGTCTTCTTCCTGTAAAGTCCATTTTTCTTCTAAAATTTTCTGAAGCATTTTAGCTGGAGTAGCATTTTTGATTCCGATTTTCTTGTTTTCAAACAATCCTAACCAAATTAATTTATCCCAAATGTAATCGTCTTGTTCAATTCTTAAATAATGACGCAATTTTAATTCTACTGAGTCATTTGTATTAAATCTTAAAAAGGAATTTATAAAATCTCTATTGGTCATGTTTTCTGATCCTTCGATAATGTAAGAATCATCTGTTAAGCCGAGTTGAACAAAAATATTCCAAGCTCTACAAAAACCAACCCTTCTTAATGTTCCTCTATACATTGTTGGAATATTTTGTAATCCATATATAGATCGATATTTTAAAGAATCTCTATTAGCATAACCTTCAAATTTCCCAAAATCATCAATTTCGATAATCTCTGTTCTCCTAAAAAGTTTGTTGTAAGGAATATATTTGTATTTACCTTCCTGAATGAATTTTGCAGCTCCACCTTGACCAGCTAAGACAACATTCCTTGGGTTCCAAGTAAACTTATAATTCCATGGATTATTATCACTTTCTGGGGCAACAAGTCCACCAGTAAACGATTCAAAACCTATCAACTCCCCTCCTTTAGATTGAACGTCATCGATCATTTTCTTTGCAGACATGTGGTCAACACCAGGATCTAGTCCTAATTCGTTTAGAACTAACACATCTTTTTCTAAAGCATCGCTATTTAGAAGCTTTATTTCATCAGTTATATAACTGGGTGTAATGACATGAATTCCAAATTCTACACAATCTTTTAATACCTTAAAATGCATTCTAGCTGGAAGCATTGATATTACAATATCAGCCTTGGCTATAAATGTTCTTCTTTCTTCATCATTATTAGCGTCTAACTTAGATGTAAAAGAGTTGGGATGCTTATTTGTCTTTTTTAAAGCTAAATCAACATTAAAATCAACAACTGTGAGCTTCCATTGTTCTTTTTCAGAATTTTCTAATAAATATTTAATTAAAGAAGTAGACGATCTACCTGCACCAATTACTAAAATTTTTTTCATAAGTATTCATTAAATAAAGCTTCATATAATTTTTGACTTTATATTTACGCCAATATATGAATTCAGAACGGTTATTTTTAAAAATTTCGATTTTAGGTATTTTATTAGCAATAATATTGGGAGCTTTTGGTGCACATGCACTGAAAGATATGTTTTCAAATTATGAATTAGACATATGGAATAAAGGAGTTTTTTATCAAACTATCAATTCGTTGGGATTATTAAGTTTTGTGATTCTAAAAAAAATAAATATTATTCAAAAACCTCCTTTTCTATTATTAACAATCGGAATTTTACTTTTCTCATTTTCTTTGTATTCGATTGCTATGACCAATGTCTTTTTAGGTTCAGATCATTTCATCAAAAGTTTTTTAACACCAGCCACTCCAATTGGCGGTTCCCTTCTAGTTTTATCTTGGTTACTTCTCCTTTTTAAAGTTGAAATTTAAAACTCTTATTTAGAATCATTCTAAAATACCACAAAAATGGTATTGTCTCAAAGCAGAACTGCAGCTACATTTGTCAGTAATTAAAACTTAAACTCTAGTTATGACATCAATTAATAAAATCTCAATGCTTTTAATAGCAACAGTACTTTTCGCAAGTTGTGCGAAAAAAGGATGTATGGATCCCACAGCTGCTAATTACGACTCAAATGCTGAAAAAACTGACGATAATTGTGACTATTCATATACTGTTCCTCAAAATTATGAATTTACAGATGAAAACGGCAACAACACCGTTTCATTTACTGGACAAACCGCAAGAATGGATATGCTTTCTGAAATGGTAATTTACTTGAAGACAGCGAACAATAATGCAGCTGTAACTTTAGATGCTGCTGTACTACTTTCAATGTATGATAATACTTACACTAACTGGGATGATTCCGAATTAGATGACAATGGTAAACAATTAAAAAATAAAACTGCATTAGGTGATGCTGGAATTCAAGCTATGTTTGAAGGTTGGATGACTGCTGCTGCTGCTGCTACTCCAAGTACTAATACATCTTATTTACAAGATGTATCTGGATTAGAATGGACTCAAGTAATTGAAAAAGGATTAATGAGCGCCTGTTTTGTTAGCCAGATGACTTCTAATTATTTAGGTGGGATTTCTGAAGACGATAATACAGAAATTATAGAAGGCAAATACTACACAGAAATGGAACATCATTGGGATGAAGCTTATGGCTACTTTACCGATGCACCTGATTACCCAACAAACGGAACTAATAGATTTTGGGGTAAATATGCAAATAAATCATATTTAGAAGATAATATTGGAAGTGCTACTGATATTGCAACTGCTTTTAGAACTGGTAGAGCTGCAATTGCGTCCGGTAATATCGCTGATGCATTATACCAAGCTGAAATTATTAAATCTGAATCCAAACAAATGGTTGCAGGAATGGCTCTACATTATTTAAACGATGTTAAAGCTCAAGTAAGTTCTGGAGGTGATCAATCTTCTATTAACCACAGTATGTCAGAAGCTTTAGCCTTTATTTATGGAATTCAATTTGTGACGGACAGCCCAGACATGTCTTACACTGAAGTGATGAGTATAGTGAACCAAATTGAACCGTCTGTTGCTGGAATAAGTCAAAACATTATGGAAATAAACTCCATTATTGATCAAGTTGCAGCTGCTAGCGGATTGACTGACAAGAAAAATGATTTCTAAAATAATCTATTAAAAAAACAAGCACCCAATGCACGCTAATTAGTGTGTATTGGGCTTTATTATAAATATATGAGATATAAATCTTTTGTTTTAAGCTTCACATTATTCTTCATACTAATTCTTTTGATGTGTATTAGTTGTCAAAAAAAAGGCTGTACCGATCCTGTTGCCATTAACTACAGCAATGAAGCAGAAAAAAATGACAACAGTTGCCAATACCAAGACTTCGATAAGTTCGATTTGCTTACCAACCTTACCAACAACTATATACTACCCTCGATAGAATCTTATAAAAACAAAGTAACTCTTCTAAAGACCAGCACCGATTTATTTATATTAAGTCCGAATATCATTAACTTAAATAATTTGAGATCTTCTTGGGAAGAGACTCATCTAAATTGGCAGGATATTGCTTTTTTAGATTTTGGACCTTCAGAATATATTCTTTTAAGATCTCAGACAAATACCTATCCAATTGACACCTCCGAAGTAAATAATTCTATTTTAAATGCTGAATGGAATTTTCACAATGCTACTTACAACGACTCTAAAGGTTTACAAGCCCTTGATTACTTACTCCACAAACCTGGATATTCAGATTTACAATTGGTAAATTATTATTCGTCTAACGTAAATGCTAAAGAATATCTTAAAGCAATTATAGATGATTTAATGGTTAATATTAATTATGTAAACAATGAATGGATAAATCATAAAAGTAATTTTATAAACGACTTTGAAATAAATAATTCTGGCTTTTCAAGTAACTCTCAAGGTAGTTCAATAAGTAACATTATTAATGCATTGTGTCTGCATTACGAATTTTATGTTAGAAGAGGCAAAATTGGACTTCCGTTAGGAGTGTTTAATGGTTTTTCACAACAAGAGCTTCCTCATTTAGTAGAATGTTATTTCTCAGGAAAATCACTACAAAACACCGCAAGATGTATAAACTCCATTAGAAATTTCATCAATGGTTCTGGTTATATAAATAATGACAATGGATTGGGGCTAGATGATTACATGAACTTTGTAAACGCAGAATATAATAATATGCAACTTTCAAAGGTAATCGATAACCAAATTGTTACTATACTGGAAGAATTAAATAATTACAACAATCCTTTAAGCGATGAAATTATTAATAACAAAGATGATCTACTGAATTCTTATGAAGAATTACAAAAGTTGGTTCCTTTTATTAAAGTAGATATGACTTCAGGGTTAGGAGTTTTAATTACCTACCAAGACAATGATGGAGATTAATAAATGGGTTAACCATTTAACAAAGAATTTTGTAAGCATATATCCCCTAGTAGTATTCCGTATATTTTTTGGTATCATATTATTTACTAGCACCTTAAGATTCATTTTAAAAGGTTGGGTTTACGATCTTTATCTAAAACCGACATATTTTTTCACCTACAAAGGCTTTGATTGGATATCACCAGTAGGTGAAAATTTCATTTATGGGGCCTTTGCTTTGCTACTTATATTTTCTTTACTAATTACTTTAGGACTGTTTTACAGGGTCAGCGCCGTTATGTTTTTCTTAGTTTTTACCTACATTGAATTAATTGATAAAACTAATTATCTAAATCATTATTATTTTATTTCCTTAATGAGTTTTATAATGATATTCTTGCCAGCTAATAAATTTTTATCAATAGATAATTTGCTGGGAATAATAAAAGAAAAAAGGTTTATAGAAGCGTGGAAAATAAATATTATCAAGTTACAAGTTGGTGTTGTATACTTTTATGCTGGAATTGCGAAGCTAAACTACCACTGGCTAGTAGAGGCCCAGCCTCTTTCTAACTGGTTAAAACACCAGTCAGACTTCCCCATCTTTGGGAACTTATTTTTAAATGACTACACAGCATATATATTCAGCTGGTCTGGTGCTTTATTCGATCTACTCATCTTTTTTATACTGATAAATAAAAGATATAGAATTTATGGTTATGTGTTAGTGGTTGTATTCCACATACTAACATCTATTATGTTTCCTATAGGAGTTTTTCCATTAGTAATGATTTTTACTACTCTAATTTTCTTTAGTGATGAATTTCATGAAAAATTACTCTATTTTATTAATAAAAATAAATTTTTAAAAAAATACCAAAGTGAAATAATTAACTCTAAAAAGGAAAAAAACTTGTTAATTAAGTTGTTATTAACAGCCTTTTTTATTCTGCAATTAATACTTCCTTTAAGATTTCTATTGTACCCTGGAAAACTTTTTTGGACAGAACAAGGCTACAGATTCAGTTGGAGGGTAATGCTCATTGAAAAAGCTGGTTATGCTCAGTTTTTTATTCATGAGCCCAGAATGAATCGTAAAATGTTAATCGAAAATCAAAATTATCTTACCCCTCAACAAGAAAAAATGATGGCAACTCAACCAGATATGATTTTACAATTTGCACACTTCTTATCATCAGAGTTTAAAGATTCAACAATAAACGAATCTAATGGTGAAATTATTTATTTAGGCGAAAATCCTAAAATCACAGCTAAGGTAAAGGTCAGTTTATTCAATAAAGGAAGTAAAGATTTTATAAATAGTAATGTTAATTTAAGCAATATAAAAAGAGGATTAAAACATAAAGAATGGATCTTAAAGTATGAGGATTAAAGTCACCTTTTTATTATTTATAATTTACAGTTTTACTTTTTCTCAAAAAGGTAAAATATATGGCTTTGTATATGACGAGACAGAATCTATAATTCCTAATGCAACTATTTACTTTGACTCTATCGATAAAATAATCTACAGTAACTCATCTGGGTTTTACAATTCCCCAAAAATAGAAATGGGAAAATATGATGTCTTTTTCTATGCATTTGGATATGAAAAAAAATTAGTTCGAATCAATATTGATTCTCTTCAAAATAAAATTCAAAATATTTATTTAAATGAAATCAATTATAAACTTGAAGAATATGAATTCAAAGAAGAAAGAATATTTAATATAAGAAGACTTAGAGCAATTGAAGGTGTAATGATTACTCAAGGAAAAAAAACTGAAGCTATTGATTTAGAAAAAACTGATGCTAACAAAGCTGTAAATCTAAGTCGCCAAATTTATGCTAAAATACCAGGTTTAAATATTTGGGAAAGTGACGGTGCAGGAATTCAATTAGGGCTTGGAGGAAGAGGATTAAATCCTAGTAGAAATTCAAATTTCAATACCAGACAAAATGGATACGATATTAGCGCTGATGCTTTAGGCTACCCAGAAAGTTACTACAGTCCTCCCAGCGAAGCTGTGGAGGAGATTCAATTTATAAGAGGTGCTGCCTCACTTCAGTTTGGACCCCAGTTTGGAGGGTTAATTAATTTTAAGCTAAAAAATGGGAAACCTAATAAAAAAAATGAAACAACTTTTAGACAAACTTTAGGTTCTTTCAATTTGAATAATTCATTTTTAAGTACTGGAGGAACTATTAAAAAATGGAAATATTACAGTTATGTTAATTATAAATTTGGTAACGACTGGAGAGCTAATTCTAACTTTAATGTAAAAAACGGATATATAAGTATTACCAATAATTTTAATGAAATGGGAAGTGTAAACTTAGAATTCACTAAGATGAATTATCTGGCTCAACAGCCTGGAGGATTAACTGACCAACAATTTAATTTAAATCCTGACACTTCTTTAAGAACTCGGAATTGGTTTAAGGTAGATTGGAATTTAGCTGCTTTTAATCTAAATTATGAATTGTCTTCCTCGACTAAATTAAACTCCAGAACATTTGGATTGATTGCTTCGAGAGAATCTTTAGGCTACTTGGATCAAATTAACAGGGCTGATCCTATGTTAGAAAGAAATTTAATTTCTGGACAGTTTAAAAATATTGGTAACGAAACAAGACTCATTCATTTATATGAAAAGAGAAATCTTCCATGGGCATTTTTAATTGGAGCTAGAATTTACAAAGGAAAAAGTAAAGGAATACAAGGTGAAGCAAGCGATGGAAGTGATGCCAATTTTCAATTTATAAACAATAAACAAAGTATTTCTTCAGACTTCATTGAAAGTAATTATACTTTTCCAAGTTTTAATTTTTCATTGTTCGCAGAACATATCTTTAATTTAAGTGAAAAACTAAGTATTACTCCGGGGTTACGTTACGAATATATTTCCACCTCTGCTGAAGGAAACTATAGAATTGAATACCCAGATCTTGCAGGAAATATAGTTTTTGACACGGTAATAAACATTAACAGGACTAACGACAGAGACTTTTTACTTGCTGGTATTGGTTTCAATTACAAAATTTCATCAAAAATTGAATGCTATTCAAATATCTCTGAAAATTATAGAAGTGTGAATTTTGCAGATATGCAAATAAGAAACCCCAACTTTAGAATAGACCCCATTTTAAAAGATGAAAGAGGTTTTAATTCTGATTTTGGTATCCGAGGAAAGATAAAAGACATCGTCTATTTTGACGCTTCTTTTTACTATTTATATTATAATAACAGAATTGGGACTACTTTAGAAACAGATTCAAGTCTTTTTAATACTTACCAATACCGAACGAATATTTCCAAGTCTAGAACATTAGGTATAGAAACTGTATTAGAAATTAATTGGACTAATTTCAGTAGTGATAAAAAGACTTATAATTTGTCAACTTTCCTCAATTTCGCATACAACAATGCTTTATATATATCCTCTAATGAACCAGCGTTCTTTGGGAAAAAAGTAGAAATGGTACCTCCAGTTATTCTAAAGTCCGGAATTAATTTTTCTTTAAAAAAGCTTTCTATTTCTTACCAATTTAGTTTCAATCAAGAACAATATACCGACGCTACAAATGCAGAAAAACAAAGTAATGCTGTTATTGGGAAAATACCTTCCTACTCTGTTATGGACTTATCAGTAAAATATAATTACAAGAAAGTACAATTAGAGGCTGGAGTTAATAATTTAACTAATAGAATTTATTTCACAAGAAGAGCGGTTGGATATCCTGGTCCGGGGATAATTCCATCTATGCCTCGGAATTTCTATGTTTGCTTAGCAATTAAAATTTAAATAATTATAATTAGAATAAATTGTTCTTTTTGTCATTGTATGAGTTATTTATAATTTATTTTTTATTATCATTAGATTCTGTTAACACAATAAGATATGATGAACCAATTTAAATTTATAGCAATCCTTTTTACTTCTCTAACTTTCTCTTGTACGAAATCTGAAGGCATTGGCGGACGATCTTCAATTAAAGGGAAAGTAATAATTGACAACATTAATATTATTGATGGGACTATAGAAAATACATACGATGCCCAGGATGTAGATGTCTTCATTATATACGGAAACGATAATAATAATTACAACGATGATCAAAGTACTAGCTATGATGGAAGTTTTGAGTTTAATTATTTAAACAAAGGATATTATGAAGTGTTTGTATACAGTGATTGTCAGAACTGTCCTAAAGGACAGGATAGTGTAATTATACAAAGTATAACCATAAACGAATCTAATACCGTTAATGAATTAGATACCATTAGAATAGCTAATTACATTTGAAAATGAAGAAACTATTAGTTCTTCTAGTTTTCACTCCATTATTGGTGCTTTCCCAAAATCCTTATCAGGATTTTGGGACATGGACTAAATTAAGCTCCATTTTTAAAATTAATAAGAAAACTTCGTGGTGTAATAAAACAGAACTAAGAACATTTGACAACTCTAGACAAATAAATCAAATATATTCTCAAGTCTCATTGGATAGAAAATTAAGTAAAAAACTGAGTACCTCTTTTGCTTGGAGATTAAAATTCATAAACGACGATTATTCTTATACAACTTCTAATAGATTTCATAACGATTTATCTTTTCGAAATAAAATTTCTGATTTTAAAATTGATTTTAGGTTGAGAACACAGTACCAAATCAGCAATTCCAAAATAAATGAATTAATTGAAAGAAGTAGATTAAAAATTCAATATAGGGTATCTAAAAAAATAAGTATTTATCTATATGACGAATTGTATTTCTTAATGAATGGAGATTTTATTAACAGCTATAGCAAAAACAGATTTGGAACTGGAGTAAAATATAAAATAAATAAAAAAACAAGTTTAGAATTTAAGTACCTTAAAATTAACGATGTTGATGTTGAATATCCTAAATCTTTAAACATCATTGGCTTTAAAATTAGCAACAAATTTTAGCAGTAATATACCTAATATTAGGTATTGATTTCTATATATTAAATCATGTACTTTGTTATTAAAGTTTAAAATGATTTCAAAATTACTTTCTCCAAAGATCATCACTGAATACGACAGAGCAATTACGCATTTATTTTTAAGGTATGATATCGATTCAGAGTCCAACACCAATTTAGAAGATATATGTAAAAAAAATAACATCAATACTAATCTCTTGGTAGACCTAGCAGAGTGTTACAACAACATAAATCTAGCTAAAAATAAGACATTTGAAAGTTATCAAATATTAGATTTGATAGATTATCTTAAAAAGTCTCACAGTTATTACTTAAATAAAAGGATGCCTGAAATTGAGCAAAGTCTGCATAAATCTTTTTTACAAGAAAAACACTCATTTAATTTACTATTTATTAAGTTTTTTAAAGAATATAAAAAAGAAATAGTTATACATTTTAAAAATGAAGAAAAGAATTTATTTCCTTTTTGTAAAGTATTGGTAAACTACTCAAAAACCAATTCACAAGAAAATTTAATCTATTTGTTAGAAAACAAAAACAATGTTCTAAATCAATTAAAAAATCATCAAAAAAATAGTGAAGAAATAAATAATCTTCAAAGGCTTTTAATTAATTATAAAGTTCATAGTAAAAAACTATCCTTCTTTGAAGTTTTCCTTAATCAAATGAGCATTTTTCAAAAAGATTTAAAGATCCATGCAGAAATTGAAGACCATGTACTTACCAAAAAAGTATTGAACTTAATGGAGGAGTTAGATCTTAAAGATGTTTAAGGAAACATCTAATCATGAACATATTTTACATGAAAATGATCTAGGTATTATTGTGCAATGTAAAAAATGTAAAAAAATTGCTTTTGTGATTAATAATCTACATCACACTTGCAATATAGAAGAGTTTCAAGAAATTTATAATAACATTCAAAATATTGATTACCATATAGAAAACTATATATATGAAAATAACGGTAAAAATTATGTGGTTATAAATACTGATATTGAAAATATAAATTTAGTATTCAACCTGCATCAATTTGAGCAATTAACAGAATTGTTTTTTCAATCAAAACACATGATACAAATCCATAAAATATTAAGTAACCACTTTTAAACTTCTAACGTCAGGATTAGAAGCTTTTTTCAATTTCTTAAGATAATCATTTGAGTGTCTTATATAATTGGGAATAAAACTTTCTGATCGTTCTTTTAACTTTCCATTTTCATGAACTAAAGAAGAAATTTTGATAATTTGATTTACTTTATGATCTTGAGTTCTTTTGACTGCTTGCAAGAACTTTTTCTGTAATTTATCAAAAGTATTTTTTGTTAATTTCACAGAAGCCTCAACAGACTGACTTATGGAGACATCTATTGCATTTGACTTTTCTAGCAAAGAAAACTGGATTTGGTTTAACAGTTCATTCTCTTTATTAAAATCAAGATTTTCTGAAGAATTTTTTTCCAAATTTAGTTTGATTAATAGTTCAGGTTTCTTAGACAAATCATCTATACTAAAACCAAAACTCAGCCATTTTTTAATTGTTTTTTCATCCATCCAAATAAAATGATCTCTTAACATTAAGACAGGGAAATTTAAATCAACCATTGAAAATGTATTTTTTAACTGCGCCCAATAAGAAATTTCAGACGGACCACCTACATAAATTAAATTAGGCAGTATGTTTTCTTGGTATAACGGTCTTAATAAAACATTAGGACTGAACCTTTCTGGTGCATTTCCTAACTCTTGTATTAATTGGTCTTTATTAAAAGTTTTATCCCCAATAGTAAAAGTATCTTTCTCAAAAATTATTCGTTGTCGCAAATCACCATTTAAATAAAATAAGTTTAATTCTCGGGGATTTATTTTCGGAATAAAATTATGTTTTTTTAAACTATTATTAGTTTCTAACACACTGTTGTAAACAAACTGAGATTCTATTTCTTTTTTAATAACTGGAGCAAAAATATTTTTAAGTCTGTGATCGTCTGCATCTAAAATAATTAAATTCTCATTTTTAAAAATGTGATGTAACCAGAAACGAGTAGCTGCAGACCATGATTTTGTATTTAAAGCATTCGAAAAAATAGAATCTAATGTTTTAAATCTCTCATCATTTTTAAAAATCTCTTTTAATTGATTTAAAATTGGCTTAAATATTTCAGGACTTATCTTACCTACTTCAACTGAATCTTCTTTATCTATACTTAACTTTTTATTAAAAACATGAAGTTCACTAATCTCCTTAAAGTCATGATCTTCAGATGCCATCCAAAAAATCGGGATAAAATTCTTGAGTTGAAATTTATCTTTTAATTGTTCAGCTAATTTAAGTATTGAAATTATTTTGTGAATAAAGTACTGAGGGCCTCCGAATACACAAAGTTGATGCCCAGTAGTGACGGTAAAGGTTCCTTTATTTTTAATTGATTCTAGATTAGAAGGACAAGTTATTCCAGCATCTAAATACTGTTCATTGATAACATTATATAGTATTTTTCTTTGAGTTTCATTAATATCTCTTTCATCAAGAAATTCTGGACCAATGCTATCAATAGATAAACCGTTATGAAAATTTTTCAGCTTAGAATCCTCTTCAAAAAGCTCCTTTAAAATATTGTTTTTATAAAAATTATCAATTAAAGGGATTTCCATTATCTATTAAATTTTCAATTCTTAAAGATTTGTTTTATCGAAGCTAAAAAAAATATAAATGAAAAGGTTAAATTAGAATAGATTAAACTATGAATCGCTTACAATCTTTAAAAAAAACCTTAGGTCCAGGAATACTATTTGCTAGTACTGCTATTGGTGTCTCTCATTTAGTACAAAGCACTAAAGCTGGAGCATTATTTGGTTTTGGATTGTTATGGGCTGTATTAATAGCAAATATTTTGAAATACCCCTTCTTTGAATATGGATCCAGATATGCAAATGCCACAGGGAAAAGCATAATAGACGGTTATTTAAAGTTGAGTAAATGGGCTCTTTGGTGCTATTTTTTAATCACCATAGGATCCATGTTTTTTGTTTGCGCAGCCGTAGCTAAAGTAACTACAGGGTTTATGCAAAACTTGTTCCAACTACAGAAAATTGGATTTAATAATATTGAATCAACTATTTTAATTCTATCTATTTGTGGGATACTATTAATAATTGGAAAATTTAAAGTCTTAGATCAATTAATAAAAGTCATTGGCCTTGTATTGTTATTTTCAACTGTTATTGCTTTTATACTTTGTATTTTCAAAGGGCCTATTGATAATGAAATTAATTTTCCTGAATATTTCTCATTAAAAAAAGAAGCACTATTATTTATTATTCCTCTAATGGGGTGGATGCCAACAGCTGTTGATTTAAGTACTTGGAATAGTCTTTGGACTGTTGAAAAAATCCAATCGACAAAATACCACCCTAGCTTAAAAGAAACCTTATCAGAATTTAATTTTGGATACATAATTTCTGGACTTCTATCGATCATGTTTATGACAATGGGAGCATTTCTTATATTTAAAACTGAAAATAAACTACCTGTAGAAAGTCATTTATTTGCTAACCAAGTGGTCAATCTATATACTAAAGTATTTGGTAGTTGGAGTTATATTATCATTGCTTCTAGTACATTTTCCATTATGTTTGGCACTTGTATAGCTGTATTTGATGGCTACAGCAGATCTGTGAAAAAAACTTTCGAATTAGTCACTATCAAATACAATTACGGCAATAGACTTTACAACATCATTCTTCTTCTTCTTTTGTCTGGCACTTTTGTAATTATTTGTAAATATGAGTATTCTGGTAACTTCATTGTATTGGTTAATTTTGCAACTGCACTATCTTTTATAGTTGCTCCAGTCATAGCTGTTTTTAATTATTTAGTTATAAAAAAACAATTACCAAATAAATTTCAACCACCTAAATGGTTAAAGTTATTGTCGTTATTAGGAATATTTTACCTTATTTCATTTAGTATTATATACATCATCTTAAATCTAAAAAATTTATGAAAACTTTAATTTTATCGCTTCTTATTGTATTTACTATGGTATTTAGTACCATGGGACAAAATTTACAAGTTTATCATAGCTCAAAAAAACAAACTGTTAACCTTAACGAATATAAAGACAACTGGAATGTTGCTGTTCAGTCAATGGAAATGATGCATCCTGGGGGCAACAGTTATAACAACTTCTTACTAAACCAAAAAAAAATAGCAACTAATAAGTTTCCTAGGAAAGGGAAAAGTATTAAAAAGAGATCTTTTAACCAACCTACTTTTCTTATTGAAAATGGTTTTGAAGGTAATTTATTTAATAATAAAGTTCCTAATGATAATACTTTAGCAATTTCTAATAATGATATTATTATCGCTGGTATTAATTCGTCTTACATTGTATATGACTTAAATAACGATTCGCTTCTTTTAAGAACTACGCTTAATTCAATAACATCTTCCTTTACAAATCTTCTATTTGTAAAAAAATACGATCCAAAATTTATTTACGACCATGAAGAAGATCGATTTATCATGGTTTTTTTAGTGGGTAACAAACCTGGAAATAGTCACGTATGTGTTGCTTTTTCAACAACCAATCACCCATTAGATGATTGGAACGTTTATATGCTAAAAGGAGATGCTTTAGACACTGGACACTGGACAGATTACCCTGCAATTTCACTTACTAAAGATGATTTATTTATTACAGGAAACTTATTACTCGATGGAGTAAGCTGGCAACTTGGTTTTAAAGAATCTTTAATCTGGCAAATAGATAAATTCAGTGGTTATAACGGTGCTGATTCATTATCTTTAAATCTTTGGTCTGAGCTTAAAGACGATTCAATAAACATAAGAAATATTCACCCAGTTAGAGGAGCAAGAGAGTTACAAGATAAACAACAATTTTTCTTAAGTAACAAAAATTTTTCTATTGAAAGTGACACCCTATACTTAATAAAAATTGAAGATTCTCAAAGTTCAGAAAATGCTACTATTGATATTCAAAGACTTAGTATAAATGATCACTATTTTTTAAGTCCTAACGGAGAACAATATAACGGAAAACAATTATCTACTAATGATTCTAGAGTATTAGGAGCAATAATAGATGAAGACTGGATTCAATTTGTAAATCACTCTATGGATACTAACAGTGGAAACGCAGGGATATTTCATGGAATTATTTACAATTACAATTCCAATCCCTATGTAGAATCAAAAATAATTTCAGATTCTGTTGTTGATTTTGGATATCCAAATATTGCATCCACAGCGATAAATCCTAATGAAAAAGAATGCATAATTGGTTTTAATTATACTTCTGTAGTTGACACCAACGGCGTATCGTGTGTCTATGTTAATAATGAAAATGAATGCAGTAGTTTTACCAAATTACACAAAGGCACAAGAGCTATAAGTAGATTGTCAGGAAATATAGATAGGTGGGGAGATTATACAGGAATTCAAAGAAAATATAACGACCCTTGCAGAACTTGGATTTCGGGAATGTTTGGTAAAATTAATTCTAATGGAAGTTGGATCAGCAGTGTTGCAGTATCGGATACTTGCAGAGAAAGACTTCCTCACTTATTTCTAAAACCTTCCTTTAAAAATGGTATTTTATTTCCTAACCCTAGTGAAAACGTTGTTTATTATGACTTTACTTTAGAAGAAGGTATGGATGTTAAAATTTCAATTTTCGCAATGGATGGAAAAAGTGTTCAGGTACTATATAATGATTACGTGAAAAGTGGACCTCAAAGAGTTTCTTTCAATATAAACAGTTTAGCTGTTGGTAATTATTTGGTGATTTTTGAAAATAATGGAAATAAAATATTTTCAGAAAAATTAATAAAGAACTAGTTAGTTTCAGTATCCCAGATATTTTGAGAAATTACCCCGCCATTTTTAAAGTAGCCTATCCCCCATTTTGATCTTACTTTTTTATACTCATCTCCTTTATTCCCTTTAACAACAATTCGAATAATGGTTACCACAGAAACATCTCCATTACTGTCTTTTTGTTCGTAAATTTTTTCAGTAACACCTTCTGGAAATAATTGAGCAAGCTTTTGAATATTCTTTATAGAATTTAAATTAACCATTCTAGATTTAGCGTTATCTAATTGCTGGGCATTGAAATAATCTGCCTCGTTATCGTTTTGACTAAATTTTTCTACGGAAGAATAGTAATTATTATTATAGCTCTCTAAATCATTCACATTTTCAGTTCTACTATCCTCACGACCTTCATTAGCAACATCTATGTCATCTCTATACATGTTGTTTAAAAAGTGTAGGTTGTAAACTTTATCATTGCTTACATCGCTCCATATGGATTTTTTTGAAATTTCTTTATCTGTGTAATGGTCTACAACATTTACATTTTCTTTTCTTGAATCATCAGCAGCAATGGTGAAATCCTGTGTTTTAGATACTAATTTCTGAGTATTTTCAAACTGGCTATAAGTGTTCAAAATATTTTTAAAACTATTACTAGATTTTAAATTAAAATAATCGTTTTCATAATAGCCAAAAGAAGGAATATTTTTTTCAATTCTTGGTTTATCTAGATGATTATTGGCTTCATTAAAAAGAGTTAACATATTTTCTGAGGAAATATGATTATTGTATGTAATATTACCGTAATGGCCTTCCGTATTTTCCTTAATTAATTCAGATTCTTGTTTAAAATTATCAATTCCAACTGCCCACATATTAATGTTGTTTGACCTGACTAAATTATCTAGTTCCATTTGATAATTAAGTGATTCATTATTGACAAAGTTTGCATAGGTAACCGAAATGCCTTTTTTAACTCTTTCCATTTCTATTAAAGATTTCTCATCAAAAAAGTTATCAGTAACTAAATTGTTTTTAGCTATAATTTCAGCTCTTACTATTTGTTTGTTTTCCAGTTTAATATTTTGCTTGTCAAGACTTTCGTGATTTCTCATGATCTTATCTAAGCTTGTAAGGGCTATTTCTCCTTTATTAGAAGAGTTGATAAACTTATAATCAATCACTTTAGGAATATTCTTCCATCTAGCATCATCGCTATTCTCGTAACTTTTTTGAATGTTTTTGTAGAACAAGTTTACTTGCTCTGTTTGGTAATTAGATTTTAATTCTTGTTGAGTTGTATATTTTAAATTATTTTGTTGCTGTAAATCTTTTTTAAATTCAGAGTTCATGTTATCTATTTCTGAATTTCCTTTATTATCACTACCTAAAATTTCTTCAATTTTATCTTCATCGTACTTACCAGTAACTTCTTGACCATAAAGTAAACTGTAACTATTTAAGATAGATTGATTGTTGGATAAACCGTTATTTAAAGATTCGTCTAATAGCTTATTTATTTCGATGACTTTATTCTTTGGTAATTGCTGATCAGAGTCAATTTTAGAAGCATTTTGAAAGGATATTATTGCCATAGAATAATTTTTAGATTCAAAATATCTATTTCCTTGTTTAACAAGCGTATTGTACTGCTTCTGCTTTTCTATGTTGTTTAAATAATCAATTTTAGCCTTTGAAACTTCCTTTATTTTTTCTTTAGCTAGATTGTCATCAGGTAAAACCGATAAAGCTTTTCTATAATATGTGACAGACTTATCGTAATTATTGTTTGTAAAAAATTGCTCTGCTTTGGAAATATAATTTTCATATTTAGATTTAGACTCGTTTTCTATGTTTGATAACATTAATTGTTCTATCTCTTTAATTTTTTCAGTAGGGAGCGGGTCGTCTGGAAGTATTTTACTTGCTTTTAAATACAATTCTTTAGATTTCAATAAATCATTATTAGACTTAAAACCTGCTGCTTTTTGAATTAATAGTTCGTATTTTTCTTTGTCAGAATTTTGTTTCTCTGAATCTAATTTAGAATTGGATTCATCGGCTATCAGTTGGTTGATTTCAATAATTTTTCTAGAGATTGATCCACTGCTAAAATCTACTCCATTAGTAATTTCAAAACTGTTGGCCTTCTTGTAAAATTCTCTAGCTTTTTTGTAGTTTTTAGAAGCGAAAAAATCATCAGCTTTTTTTACTAACTGGTCGTATTCTATTTTTAGATTTTCTTTATTTATTTTATCAATAGATTCGTTGATTAAAACTATTTTTTCTTGAGCAATTGGATTGGAAGGATTTAAATCATTTGCTTTTTGATATAGAACTTTTGCTTCTTCTAATTTATTCTCTAGTCTAAGCGCATCAGCTTTAGAAATTAAGTTATTGTATTGTTCAATAAGAACATTTGAAACTTCTATCTCTTTTAAGATCAATTCTATTTCAGCTAATTTCTTTTTAGGATAATATTCGTTTCTAAAAAGATTTAAAGCCTGCTGAAATTTTTCTTTTGATTGAATGTACTTTTTTTCTGTGTAAAACTGATCAGCTTCTTTTATAAGATCGTCGTATTTAATTTTTTCTGAAGAAGTCATGTCTTCTTGTGCTTTAAGTTCTTCTAACTTTTTATTTATTTCTTCTATTCTATCTTTAGGATGTTCTCTGTCGTATATATTAACAGCTGACTTGTAGTCTGTTAAAGCTATTTTCCAATTACCAGACTCGAATTCATTGTCAGCTTGATTAATAAAACGTTGATACTGATTGTCTTTGGATTCCTTTTCAATTAATAATTTTTTAATAGCTCTTATCTTATCTATTGGATATGGTTCATTAGGTGAAATCTCGTTAGCTTCATCGTATTTTTTTAGAGCTTCTTCATAAGATTGATCATTGAACAGTAGGTCTGCATTTTTAATGATATCAGCGTACTGGGATTGAATTTTTTCTTTTGATAAATTAGCAATCTTATTATTAATAAGTTCTATCTGAGACTTTGGATAAGATTCAAGAGGTTTCAGTTTAATTGCTTGATTATATGTTTTAATTGCATTATCAAAATCATCATTATCTCTTAACTGGTCGGATTGGGTAATTAGTTGATTGTAGTTACTATCTAGACTGTTGGCCTTTGATTGATCTGCTATAAGTTTATTTAAATGGTTAATTTTTTGTTTCACTGCTGCATCATCAGAAAACATATTTTGGGCTTCACTAAATTTGTTCATCGCAGTTTGATAATTTTTTTCTTTAACAGACTGATCTCCTTGTTTTAATAAGTCATTGAACTTTTCGAGTTTTTCTTTAGATTCTTCATTTTGTTTAGATTCTTCATTAATTTTTTCTGTAATAATTGCTAATTGGTCTTGTGGATGTTTTTGAGAATCATCTAAATCTAGTGCGTCATTATATAATTCTTGAGATAATTTCCAGTTTTTATTTTTGAAAGCTGCGTCAGCCTCTTTAACTAGATCGTCTACTTTTTTATTTTTTTCTTTTATTTGGTTAGCGAGGTGTGTTAATTTAATTTTTATTTCATTTATTTTTTGCTCAGGATAACTTTCATCTGCCTTTATTTTCTTGGCTAATTCGTAAGAGGTTATGGCTTCCTTTAATTTATCTTCTCCATACAGTTTATCCGCACTTACAATAGCTTGCTGATATTCTTTTAAAATCTTTTCTTTTTGATTGTTACCATCAATAATTTCTTGCATTTTGGTGTCAATATATTGTATTTTTTCAAGAGAATAATTATCCTCACTTTTAATAGCTAGAGCCTTTTGAAAGGATGACTTTGCCTGTTCATATTCAAGATTTTTCAGCTGTAAATCTGCATTTTTAACGATGTTTTGAAATTTCTTTTCAATTTCTGATTTTTCTAATGCTTCTTTTATGGCTATTTCGGCTTTATTAATTTTTTCTTTTAAAATAGATTCATCTGGCTTCATTAATAAGGCTCTTTTATAATTAGAAATTGCTTCATCATAAGAAAATTTCGTAAACTGATCATCTGCTTTTTTAATAAGTGATTGATACTCATCTTCATTGGATTTTTGAGTAGCAAGTAATGAATTAATTTCATCAATTCTTTCCTTAGGACTTTTACTACTTGGATCTATTTTGGCAGCTTCGTTATAAAGTGATATTGCTTTATCGTAAGCTTTAACATCAAATGATGATTTGGCTTCAATCATTTTACTATTAAATTTCTGAGCTAATTCTTGGTCTTTTGCAGCTTGTTCTAATTTTTCGACTTCTTTAATTTTAATGTAGGCTATTTTATTTCCTGGAATTAATTCTTTTGCTTTGTTGAAATTTTCTAAAGCAGTTTTAAAATCTGAACCCGACACAGATTTATCTCCAGATGAAATAAATTCATCGTATTTATTTTGAAGATCTTTCTGTTCAGTTGCTAATTCTAGATTCTTTTTTGCATTTGCCAGTTGACTTGATACTACATTGTCACTTTTAATTTTTAATGCTTCTTCGTACTTAAGTATCGCATTGGCGTATTCTTTTTTTGAAAATAATTTATTTCCATCTGTTACTAAGTTGTTAAACTTTAATTCTTTTTGTTTGGCTTGATTTTCTATCTGCTCAAAAAACTTATCGATTTCTGTTTTTCTTTGAGAATTGTATACGTTATCGAGCTCTAATCCATCTTCAAAAATTCTAAGTTTCCCCACTGGTTGATCGGTTATTGTAGAGTAATCAATATTTTCTTCCTCTGAAAAGATAGTCATGTCTAGAGGAATTTGACTGTCACCTTGGTCTTCTTTAAAGTATCCATTTTTAGCGTCAATTAAAACCGACTTGGTTACATATCCATTTTTTTCAAAGGACAGCAAGTAAATAAAACCAAATGGTGCTTCAATAACATCGTATTTGCCACCAGTAGTTGTTTTAATTGTTAAAGGTTGATTGTTTTTTTTAACAGATACCTTTACACCGCTAAGTTTCTTGCCGTAATTGTCTCTAACCGAACCAGCTATTATTAAAATAGGGTCTGCATCTTGAGCATAACCTATATTTAAAGATAGTAAAGAAATAAATATGGTATATAAAATTCTTTTAATCACGACAATTCAAACAAATATCAACATAATTCCTATTGAATCTTAACGAATCAATATTTTTATTAACTGATATTACGTTTAAATGATAAAAAAGTTATGGTTAAAATTTAAATAAAAATATTTTTTGCCATATCCAGTGAAGTCTTTAACACATCGTGATTAATTTCTAATCGTTCTCCAGAATTTGATAAAACATCAATAATTTTTTCAGTAGGCATATTTCCGATAAGTTGGTCCTTAGCCATTGGACAACCCCCTATTCCCAGTAGAGCACCATCAAATCTTCTACAACCAGCAAGATAAGCTGCGTTAATTTTCTCTTTTACATCTTTAGAATTAGAATGCAGATGAGCGCCAAATTCCACTTCTGGAAACTCTCTAATAAGTTTTGAAAACAACCAACTTATGCTACTTGGGTCACTAGAACCAATGGTGTCACTTAAAGATAAAATATTAATTCCAAAATCTTTAAGGAGTTTTTCTGCCCAGTGAGCCACGATATAAGTACTCCATTCGTCACCATAGGGATTACCAAATGCCATGGAGAAATAAGTAACAAGTTTTTTATTTTTTTTAACACATAAGTTTTGAATTTTATCCAAAATAACTAAGGAATCATTTATCGAAGAATTGATATTTTTCTTTTGAAAAGTTTCTGAAATTGAAAAGGGAAATCCTATATATGTAACTGCATCAAATCCTGCAGCTTCCTCTGCACCTCTTAGATTCCCGGTAATAACCAACAGTTTAGATTTCGTATCATTTAAATTTATACTTTGAAGTACTTCCTTCGTATCCGCAAGCTGAGGAATTTGTCTTTTTGAAACAAAACTTCCTACGTCTATGGTGTCAAAACCTACTTTAAGAAGCTCATTTATATACTTGATTTTAATCTTAGTGGGAATAAAACTATAAAACCCTTGCATAGCATCTCTCGGACACTCAATTAATTTCATTTTTTTAGTTGCTTAAGGAACAAAAAGTTGTTTAACATACTGTGTGCTATTAATATTAGTTGAAAATGAATAAATACCAGTCTTAAGATTTATTTTATTTAAATTCAAAACTAAAGGTGTTTGATCAGGACCATAAAAACCAGAAGATAAAGTTTCTGTTTGTTTGTAAATCTTTTGTCCAAGGGCATTAAATATTTCGAAAATCACTTCCTGATCTTCATTTAACTCAAAGATTAAACTTAATTGAAAATCAGATCCTAATGGATTAGGACCAAATAAAAAGTCTGTAAAATTACTAACTGGATTGATGTCTGGCGAAATGATTCGAAGATTTCCAAAATATGGGGTTTTATTATAGGCACTTATTATAATTTCTAAAGTATCTATTTGTTTAATACTATCAAAGATAAAATCTGCCTGACCGTTTAAAACATTGGTTTTCCCTATTAAAGAGTCGCCATTCCATAAAGTAACCTTTGCATCCTGTTCATCACAAAAAACTGAAAGAGAACTTACTCCTAAATCTTGTTCTTCATCATGCGAAACTATAAAATCTGATGGGGTTTTAGATCTAAAAAAAGTAGTTGGATCACCAAATAAGATCCAGGTCTCTATTACTTCTTTACCAGCATTTGGGTAATCATCTAACATTTTCATCTGACCACTGTAAAACAATGACCCAATGGTTTGGACCTTATTATAAGGATAAGATTCTACCAGTATATCAACTATTTCATCTTGTGTAGCCATAGGTGGAGCCCAAGACATTAATATAGATGATCCTGCTGCTGCAATAGAACCTGTTGGGCTGTTCAAATGACTAGCTCTTTGCCAAACTTCAGAAATACAAGTCCCGGAAGTAAAGGTTCCATTATTACATGAAACAGATATTACAAAAGGGTATTTTCCAGAATTGGTTGCTGAATTAACATCAGAACTCGTAAAATTTCCTGTTGCACAAGAGTTGATGTCTCCATGACCTGTATAATTAAAAAGAGAAACACCACTATTTAGAGCGTTAGAAATAATAGAAGAATTTGGATTTCCACTTTGATCTTCACCGCCATGACTACCGTCGTAAAACTCATATACGTTTTGATAGCCAAAATTTAACAAATCAGTCCTTATATTTCTCAAATGTTGCCAATCAGCTTCACCATCATCACCGTAACCGTTACCTTCATTTGAACCAATTCCTAAAGCATTTTGATAATAATCAGAAATCAAAGGAGTTACTTCGTATTCTAAATTCCTTTGGATCATGGTATTTAAATCATTTGAATTAGAAGGACTGAATCTTCCAACGTAAACATCTGGATACCAGTCGTTTGAATTAGAAACTAGTCCGTATTTAGAATCGGACCATTTAGTTTCTGACATCCAAGTAGAACCCGCATTGTAAGAGGCTACATCGTTATGGTCTCCAACTAATAATAAGTATAAAAAGTCAGGATTTTGATTGTAATAATTTCTTACATAATTATAAATATTAGTTTCATTGTTTCCAATATCATCGACATTGACTATTTCAACATCCACACCAGACTTTCGTTTCCAAGAAATAAGTGCATGAAGATCAGAAAGGTACTCGGACGGAGCGATTATCAACATCTTACCATCTTGTCCTAAAGGGTTATATCTAGAGTTAGAGTAATTTAAATACCTTCTATTGTAAATTAAGTTAGTTTCTTCAGCTATTTTTCTTCTTACAGGTATTTTAATTTCATTTTTGCCAGTAATATTTGGGTTGAATGAAATTTCGATTTTAATTTTCTTGTAAACTTTAACTGTTTTTTTTATTGGATTAAATTTAAAAGGTATAAAACTCAGTGTCTGCCCTCTAATATCTCTTTGTATGTAAGGGTTTCCCATAGTGAGTAAGTTATTAGGGAAATCAGTATTGTATGAATAAACAGGGCCTTCTCTAAATGGAATAGAATTTGGATCAATATTTCTATACAAATTACCTTTTGAAGGAGTTATATTAATATTTTCTAATTCTAAGAATTCTGTTTCTAAAATAGAATAACTAGTTGATCCTGTGTTGGGTAATTGGATATTGGAAGTGAATTTTAAGAGTTCTGGTTCTCCTGTTTTTAATAGAGTAACTCCACCATTTACTATGAAATTTTGGTACAAATAAGGATCTGAGACATCAATTTTAGAAAGACGATAGTTTTGTAAATTAAATTCAACTATCAGAGTGTTGTTAGTTTTACTTATCAACTTAATATTGTAGTCGTCAGAACCAAAGCAAAATAGCTGGGTTGCTATAAATAGGACTAATAATAATCTTTTCACTTTATAAATATAAGCAATAACCACTGTTTTATAGTTTGTTAAACGATTTTGTTTGAAGAATTAGCAGATTTTTTCACAATGAAATCATTAGTATTATATTCGCATTTAAATGGAAAATGTAAAAGAAATAGATAAGCGGAGAACATTTGGAATCATCTCTCATCCTGATGCTGGGAAAACAACATTAACAGAAAAGTTACTTTTATTTGGAGGTGCAATACAAAGCGCTGGGGCTGTTAAAAACAACAAAATAAAAAAATCAGCTACTTCCGACTTTATGGAAATTGAAAAGCAAAGAGGAATAAGCGTTGCTACTTCTGTTATGGCTTTCAATTATAGAAACCGTCAAATCAATATTTTAGATACCCCTGGTCACAAAGATTTCGCCGAAGATACTTACAGAACATTAACTGCTGTAGATAGCGTAATTATGGTAATTGATTGTGCTAACGGTGTTGAGGCACAAACAGAAAAACTAATGGAAGTGTGTAGAATGAGAGATACTCCAGTTATAGTTTTTATTAACAAAATGGACAGAGAGGGGCAAGACGCTTTTGACTTATTAGATGAAATAGAATCGAAACTACTTATAAAAGTAAAACCTATGAGTTGGCCTATCGGCATAGGTGCTACTTTTAAAGGTGTTTACAACATACATAAAAGTGAATTGAATCTATTTAGTGGAAACAAAACAGGTATAGAAAAAGAAGTTTATAAAATTGATGGTCTTAACGACCCCAAATTATCTGATTTTATTGGTAGTGAAGAAACTAACATGCTTAACGATGAAGTAGAGTTGATTAATGGTGTTTATGGAGATTTTAATCAAGAAGATTACCTGGCAGGAAAAGTAGCACCAGTATTTTTTGGATCTGCGTTAAATAATTTTGGTGTACAAGAATTATTAGATTCATTTATTGAGGTCTCTCCCACCCCTCAATCTAGAGAAACCGAACTCAGAGTGGTTCAACCAACGGAAAATAGATTTAGTGGATTTGTTTTTAAAATACATGCAAATATAGATCCCAAACATAGAGACAGAATTGCTTTTTTAAGGATTGTATCAGGGAAATTTGAAAGAAATAAATTTTATTTTCATACCAGACTAAAGAAGAAAATAAAATTCCCTAATCCAACAAGTTTCATGGCTTCTTCTAAATCTGTTGTCGACTGTGCTTATCCTGGAGATGTTATTGGTTTATATGACTCAGGAACCTTTAAAATTGGTGATTCGTTAACTGAGGGTGAAAATCTAAACTACAAAGGTATTCCTAGTTTTTCACCTGAAATTTTTAAGGAAATTCAAAATGATGATCCTATGAAAACCAAGCAACTAGAAAAAGGATTAAGTCAGCTTACTGATGAAGGTGTTGCTCAACTTTTTATTATGCAACCTGGAAATAGAAAAATTATTGGAACAGTTGGAGAATTACAATTTGAAGTTATACAATACAGATTAAAACAAGAATATGGTGCTAGTTGTAGTTTTAATTCTAGAAATTTCTTTAAAGCTTGTTGGATGACAAGTAGTGACGAAAACTCATTAGAAGATTTCATTAAAAGAAAAACTGCGAATATTGCCTATGACAAAGATAAAAACCCTGTTTTTTTAGCTCCAAGCATATTTTTATTAAATCAAGCTGAAGGAGATTATCCTATGATTACTTTTCACAAAACATCCGAATTTAAACTTGATGAATAAATCAGTAAGTTCTTTCAATATTAGAGTTTATGGATTAATTGTAAAAGATGAAGCAATACTTTTAAGCAAGGAATTAATATTTGGAAAAGAAATATACAAGTTTCCTGGAGGAGGTCTGGAATTTGGAGAAGGTATAATTGACGGCTTAAAAAGAGAATTTAATGAAGAAATGAATCGGCAAATATTAGATGTTGAGCATTTTTACACCACCGATTTTTTTCAAATAAGCCAATTCAACAATAAGGAACAATTAATTTCTATTTATTACACCGCTAGGCTGAAAAACAATATCGAAAACTCATCTAAAATACCACTTAAAAACCTGCCCGTATTTGAGTGGATGAGTCTAGAAACATTAGATGAAAATAAATTAGAATTTCCTATCGACAAGAAAGTGCTAAATATGATTAAAACTGTCTACAGAATTGATTGACCATTCAAATCAGAAGTTAAAACATCACTAAAATAGTCGTGGAAAGGAATTAGATGGCTAAAACAGTCTCTAATTTTTTTAGTGAAATCTTTTGAAAACACATCTTGATCTTTAAAATTTTTCACATAGAGGAATTGCTTATACTTTAAAAGGTCTATAGCTGGGTGATTTTTATCAAAACCTTTAGGGCCTATTTTTAAAGAGTTCCCTTTAATTGAGCCCCAGACATCTACAATTTTCTTACTTTCTATAACTTTTCTAAAATAATCACTATCTGACTCAATTTCTTTTCTAATTCTAAATAAATCATCTTTTTCAGGAGCCCAAAACCCACTAGCGATAAAGGTGTTTCCGGGCTGAATATGCACATAAAAACCACCTCTGAATTTTGGCTTCAATCTATGAAAAGCAATAGCAAAATGTGTTTTATACGGAAGCTTATCTTTAGAAAATCTCACATCCTTATATATTCTGAAAACTTTAAAACTTTCCCAATTAAATTGTTCTTTTTCTTGTTCGAAAAAAAATTCAAAATAATATTTCACATTTTTATTATGCATGTCAAAAACCGATTTATTTTCTTTAAACCAGGATCTATTATTGTTTTTTTTAAGGGTATTTAAAAAATTGAAAATCGAAGGATCTAGTTGCATTTTCTTATTTTTTGAAGAGATTATTTATGTCATGGAAAGCTTTAAATTCTAGTGCATTGCCACAGGGGTCTAAAAAAAACATGGTGGCCTGTTTACCTGCAGTATTCTCAAATCTTATATGAGGTTCAACAACAAATTTAATATTTTGACTCATAAGCCTTTCTTTAAAATTAATCCAATCATTCATATTTAGAATAACTCCAAAATGAGGAACTGGAATACTCTGGCCATCTACATCGTTATGATTATTTATATTTTGATTAGAAGTTTTATGAATTACCAATTGATGTCCAAAAAAATTATAATCTACCCAATCAGAACTTGACCGTCCCTCTACAAAACCTAATATAATAGAATAAAATTCTCTAGCTTTTTTAAGATTAGAAACGGGTATAGCAAGATGAAATGGGGTTTGTTGAATATTATTATCCATAGGAATTAAAAATTTTTAACATTATTTACCCTCATTAAAATTAGTTTGAATTAAATTTGCTAAAATATAAATAATTAAAATTAAGTTATGTCAAATTTTGTAGGAAAAAAATTTCCAAGTATTAGTGTAGACGCCATGAACGATATGGGCGACACCTTTCAAGTTAATGTGCTAGAAGAAGCTTTAAAAAACAAGAAAAAAGTTGTTTTATTTTGGTATCCTAAAGATTTCACTTATGTATGTCCTACAGAACTTCATGCATTCCAAGAAGCACTACCTGAATTTGAAAAGAGAAATACGATAGTCATAGGCGCATCTTGCGATACGGCAGAGGTACATTTTGCATGGTTAAGTACAACAAAAGATAATGGTGGAATTGAAGGCGTTACTTATCCAATTTTAGCAGATACCAATAGAAATTTAGCCAATATATTAGGAGTTTTAGATACCACTAACGACAGATACGACGAAGAATTAGACGCTGTTCAAGTCGATGGTAGTAGTATTCCTTACAGAGCAACATTTTTATTAGATGAAGACGGAATGGTATTCCATCAGGGAATGAATTTCTTTCCAGTTGGAAGAAATGTAGGTGAGTTTTTAAGGTTAATTGATGCATATGCGCACAATCAAAAATTTGGTGAAGTTTGTCCTGCTAACTGGGAAGAAGGAAAAGATGCTATGAGCGCTAACAGAGACGGAGTAGCAGATTACTTATCTAACAACTAATGTTAACAGAACTAAATACCGATTCTTTAGATAAAGAGATCGAACAAAACGATAAAGTTTTAGTACAGTTTTCGGCAAGTTGGTGTGGTAATTGTAGAATTATGAAGCCAAAGTTTAAAAAGAAATCTTTAGAAAATAAATCTTTACATTTCTTAGTAATTGATGCCGAAAAAAACCCTAATTCTAGGAAATTAGCTGATGTTTCTAATTTACCAACCTTTGCTTTTTTTAAAAAAGGATCTTTAGTAAATCAAGTACAAACCAACAAAACAGAAGTTTTATTTAATTTCATTGATGAGGCTGCCGCTAATTAAACATATTGTTCAGTTTATCGAAGAAAATGATTCAGATTATATCCAAGAAACCATTTCTGTACTTGAAAACTTAACTGAAAACTCCAATATTAACGATGATGAGATGGATGTTATTGGTGAAATTTTGTCTAATTTATATGGATCAATTGAGGTTAGTAATGCCATTGAAAGAGGGGCTTCTAAAAAAGTTGCGTTGAATGACTTCATGAAAAGAGTTCAAGGGTCTATCGATTAAAAATTCATTTGAGTTAAAAAACAAAAAAGCCTCAAAACATTGAGGCTTTTTTTATGCGGAGAGACAGGGACTCGAACCCTGGCAACGATTGCTCGTTGACAGCTTAGCAGGCTGTTGCATTACCACTCTGCCACCTCTCCAATTAGGAATGCAAAAATAACATAGTTTTTGAAATGAACACTATTAATAATCACCATTTCCAATATTAATTTATTTTTATTAATTAATTTTTCTTAAAAAATTAAAAGTAAATTTAAAGAATGAAAAAAATAGTAATTGTTGCAGCGAAAAGAACACCAATGGGTAGTTTTGGAGGATCACTTTCTTCTATTCCAGCTACTAAGTTAGGATCAATAGCTATTCAAGGAGTTCTAGAAGACTTGAGTTTAGACCCTAAACTAGTTGACGAAGTTTATATGGGGAATGTACTTCAGGCAAATTTAGGACAAGCACCTTGTAAACAAGCAGCCATATATGCTGGTATACCAGAGCATACTCCTTGTACAACAATAAATAAAGTTTGTGCCTCAGGAATGAAAGCTATTTCTCTAGCTGTTCAAAGCATAAAATGTGGTGATTCAGAAATTGTAGTAGCTGGGGGAATGGAGAACATGTCTAGTGTCCCACATTACTATAACGCCAGAAAAGCTAAAAAACTAGGAGATATTCAATTAGTTGACGGAATGGTTAAAGATGGATTAACAGACGTTTACAACAAAGTACACATGGGAACTTGCGCTGATGAATGTGCTAAAGAATATAATATATCCAGAGAAGAACAAGATCAATTTGCTATTGAATCTTACCAAAAAGCAAGTGCTGCCTCTTCTAACGGTTTATTTAAAGATGAAATTGTAAAAGTTTCTGTTCCTCAAAGGAAAAAAGAAGACATCGTTATCGAAGCAGATGAAGAGTTTAATAATGTTAAAATAGAAAAAATTCCAAATTTAAAACCTGTATTTTCTAAGGATGGGACAGTAACTGCAGCAAATGCATCTACGTTAAATGACGGTGCTTCTGCAGTTATTTTAATGACTGAAGAAAAAGCTAAAGATTTAAATATCAAACCCCTAGCTGAAATTATTAGTTATGCAGACGCTTCACAAGAACCTAAATGGTTTACCACAACTCCGACAAAAGCTATAAATAAAGCATTAGTAAAAGCAAATTTATCTGTTAAAGACGTAGATTTTTGGGAATTAAATGAAGCTTTTTCAGTTGTAGGCTTAGTTAATACTAAACTTCTAGATATAGAACCTAATAAAGTAGATGTAAATGGTGGAGCTGTTGCTTTGGGACATCCTCTTGGTTCAAGTGGTAGTAGAATTATTGTAACCTTAATCCATGTTTTAAAACAAAATAATGGAAACATAGGTGCAGCAGGTATTTGTAATGGTGGTGGGGGTGCATCAGCACTAATTATAAGAAACTTAAATTAGCGAATTTTTCTAGTAGTTCCTTGATGTTTTTATTAAAGTATTTTAAGCCAGTTGAATTTATCTTCAACTTCTCCCCTTTTATATTTAGCAAGGTAGTCTAATACTTTCACATGGAAATGGTCTGGATTGGATGCAGGTATTACAAAGTTTTCGTCGTTTAATGATATGTTAGAAATTGGTGCAATGGTTGCAGCAGTTCCTGCTCCAAAAGCTTCTGTTAATTTACCATTTCTAAGAGCAGTTAAAATTTCTTTTACTTCAATTTTCCTTTCCTGAACTTCCATTCCCCAATCTCTTGCAATTTCAATTACACATCTTTTAGTAATTCCATCTAAAATAGTATCTCCAGAAAGCGGGGTAATTAAAACGTTATCTATTATAAAAATAACATTCATAGTTCCTGCTTCTTCAATGTATTTATGCTCTTTAGCATCTGTCCAAATAAGTTGTCTAAAGCCTTGTTCACTTGCAAGCATGGCCGGATACAATGCAGCAGCATAATTACCAGCAGCTTTTGCTGAACCAGTTCCGCCTTCTACAGCTCTAGAAAATTCCGTTTCAATTTTTACTGAAACAGGTTCGTTGTAATAATCCCCAACTGGACAAGTAAAAATCATAAATTTATAACTATCAGAAGGTCTTATTCCTATGTAGGGATCCGTAGCAAAAATAAATGGCCTGATGTATAACGAGTGATTTGAATTCTTTGGAACCCATTCATTATCAATTGATATTAATTCTGAAATGGCGTCTACAAAAAGATCTATATTAATTTCAGGCATACACATTCTTGAGTTAGAATGATTAAATCTTTTGGCGTTTTCATAAGGTCTAAACAAAACAATATTATTATTTAAATTTCGATGAGCCTTCATTCCTTCAAAACAGCTTTGACCATAATGCAAAGCTGATATCGCCGGTGATAAACTTATATTACCATACTCGGAACAAGTAAAGTTGGTCCACTGACCATTGATGTAATCCATAGAAAACATGTGATCAGAAAATAATTTTCCAAATGGTAGTTGGTCCCAATTTACTTGGGGTAATCTACTATTTTTTGTTAATTGAGTTTTAGTTTTAAAAGTTGAAACTTTCATTTATCTTAGTAAGAAACTATTTCTGGCAAAAGTAGTAAAATAATAGTGACTTATATAAAAGTATGAATTTCAACGAAAATGAATCAAGATCTGAAATTCTTTTAAAATATTGGGGGTTTACCAAATTTAGAGATTCTCAAGAAGAAATAATCGATAATGTTATTGAGAACAAAGATGTCCTAGCTCTTCTTCCAACAGGAGGCGGTAAATCTTTATGCTATCAATTACCTGCCATTTTAAAAAAAGGAACGTGTATTGTAATATCTCCGCTAATCGCTCTAATGGAAGACCAAGTAAGTGATCTTCAAAAAAAAGGAATCAACGCGACCTATTTAAATTCTAACCATCGTTTTAAAGATATAGATCGGATTTTAGATAACGTCATTTATGGAGATGTGAAGTTTTTATTTATATCACCAGAAAGAATTAACAGCAGAATATTTGAAGAAAGATTTAAGAAAATGAACGTAAATTTTATTGCTGTTGATGAGGCACACTGCATTTCTGAATGGGGTAACGATTTCAGACCAGACTTTAGAAATATATCCTATCTGAAAAAATGGAAACCAGAGGTGTCATTTATTGCTCTTACAGCGACGGCAACCAAAGAAGTTGTAACAGACATCCAATCTCAGCTTTTATTTAAAGAGTTTAATGTTGTAAGGAAATCTTTTATAAGAAATAATATTATTTATAAAATTATAGATTGTAGTAACAAAGAAGATGTATTACTTAAAACTTTAAAAAAAGAATGTTCTATTATTTATGTAAGAACTAGAAATAAATCAGAATATTTAAGTGATCTATTAAACAAACATGGTTTTAAAACCAACTTCTACCATGGTGGACTGGATTTTGAAGTACGAACTAAAAAGCAAAAACATTGGATTGATAACCGATTCAATACAATGGTTGCTACAAGTGCTTTCGGTATGGGTATTAATAAATCAAACGTAAGAAGTGTTATACATTATGAAATTTCGGACACAATAGAATCTTTTTACCAAGAATCAGGAAGAGCAGGAAGAGATGGAAAAACTGCTTACTCACTAGTTTTAAAAAATGAATCTGATTTAGATAATATAAAAAAAAGACATTTAATTAAATACCCTTCTTTAGATGCTATAAAAAAAGTATTTCAAACTATTTCAAATCATCATCAAATAGCGATGGGATATAGTTCTGAAAAAAACTACTCCTTAGATATTGATCTAATAGCTCAAAAAACAAATTTACCTAGACTCGGTACTATGGCTTGTCTTAATTATTTAAAAAAAGAAGAATACATAAAAGAAATTAATAAATATGAATTTTCTCAACTACAAATTATTGAACCTCTTCAAAATTTGAATATTTTTTTAAAAAAACATACTCAATATGAAAAAATAATTGATGTTTTAATAAGGAGTTATTCTAATATTAACAATCAAAATATTGCAATAAGTGAACAAATAATTTCTAAAAGATTAAATCAAGAATCAAAAGAAACAATCTGTCAACTAAATCGTCTGAATGAGCTTAAGATTGTGGCATACAATGAAAAAAAATCTTCTTACACAATTCAATTTCAAAAACCAAGGCCTAACATCAACACACTAAGGTTATCGGTAAACCATCTTCATCAAAAAGATTTAAAAGAGCATAAGATAAAGGCAATTATGAACTTCACAAGAACTAGAACTACTTGTAGAAATAAAAAATTATTGAATTATTTTGGAGAAAAATCA
>Ga0209716_1000384_pt1 | contig 42909 bp, 41 predicted proteins | sample COGITO_mtgs_1205_FD_184811 | JGI IMG/M metagenome (GOLD analysis project Ga0209716, IMG submission 184811) | Pelagic marine microbial communities from North Sea - COGITO_mtgs_120531 (SPAdes) (version 2) | ecosystem: Environmental > Aquatic > Marine > Epipelagic ...
CTATTTCTAAGAAGCGTTCTAGCTTTGCAATTGTAGGTTTAAGGTCTTCAAAAGGCTGTTGTACTGGTATCGCAGCGTATAGCATACGTAGTTCGTCAGTTGTTAAATCTAAGTAGTGTTTCATAAGCTTTATTTCTTTATTATATTATCAGCGTTTACTCGTAGTGGTTTTGTAAGTCGTATAGCAAGTAAGTACAGATTTGATCGGGTTGTTGAATAGTTAGTGAGCTGTCAGTTATTTCTAGCACATGTGTGTAGTCGATAGACTCAGTCTTAATCAAATGGTTGTACTCGCCGAGTGCTTCGAAGAAATGGATGCTGTCAGATGTTATTTGGATATCTGTGCGTATGAACGAGCTAGATGACCACACATCGATTACATCTGCTGATTCACAGATCACATGGGTTACTTCATACATGCAACTGCCTGCTGGGAATTCTACTGGTGGTACTGCGACTGGCGTAATGAAAGCCAGAGTTACTGCGTGCTTGTAAGCTAATGGTAGTAATTTCATATTGTTTGTTTCTTTATTATATTATCGATTAGTTTTCGTGTCAGTTTTGTCTTTGGCTGTAATACATGCACCTGTTAAAAACAAGCCACATATCACGCCTGACGCTAGTAGGCCACAAATCATTTGGCAACGTCTACTAGTTCAACAATTGCTTCACTTGCTAACACATTCTTAGGAGCGTTAGTACTTTGAGACCAATAGCCTCTCTTAGCCCAACAAGGTAGAATGTTTAACTTTGGCAACATTACTTTCAACGCTTCATCGTGGTTGTAAGTTATAGTTTGGCCTTTGTTGTTAGTGAAGGTTATCACTTGGTTACGACCTAGCCATGATTTGCGTACCACAAAGTTCTTGCGAGTAATTGGTGGAAAGATTTCAGACTTTTGTTCGTCGCTCATGTTAGCGATCGCTTGAGTTAGTAATTCAGATTTTGTCATAGTATTTATTTTTTATTAGTTACATTTATATTATCAGGTAGTAGTCGTATTATCTTTGTAAGGAATACTTTCTTACTTCAAACAACTCTTCTTTAGTTAACTCTTTAAGTGGCTTGTTGTATAGCAACTTTGAGTTGAAGATTAGTCTTGAGGTCCATATGTGGGCCGTGTTAATTACTGTGTTGTTGATTTCAAATTCTTGAGCCATGTTATTTTCTTTTTGTTACACTTATATTATCGAATTCACTTCGTATTACTCTTGTATGTATAGCATCTCAGCTTTGTAAGGTCGGGGCTGCGACAGGCGCCACGCTGGTGGTATCTTATCCTGTCGTCTTAGTGCTCCCCTAGCAGATCAGACTCGTCAGCCGTATCTGTGTATGGTTACAGGGCGCCAGGCTCGGTACCACACCTGGTCTTTCCGCCGGATCCTCTCCGGGCATCCAGTTCCGATATTAGTTCAGCTCATTGCTGTCCCCTGTTATGTTGTGGCGCGGCGTCCGCCTAATTACGAGCCCGATTGTTGTTGTTACTTGTTCTTTTTCAAGAAGACATCCATATACTTGGCCTCTGTATCTGGTTCGTACATCGCATCCTCTTCAAGGTCCATCATCTGGTCTAAGAAGATCAGTAGGTTGTCCATGTTCTGTGGTCTGGTCGCAGACACACATAAGTAAAGGTCTTGTAGTAGTGAGTAGTTGTCAGTGTTCATATAGTTTCTTTTAGTTACATTTATATTATCAGAGAGGGGTCGTGGTAGTTCTGTAGGTTAGTCACGCTCAGAGCGGTAGTCGTCGTACCATTCTTGCAGTATCAAGCAGTACTCCATCTCAATATCAGCATCGCAAGGGTAAAGGGCCATGCTGTGTGGAAACTCCTTCAGGGCTTTGTCACGTCTGCTTTGGCAGATGTTCTTAGCAGTCTTGTAAGCGTCTGATGAGCGGTCTGTGTAAAATTCTAGTTTAGTCATGTTATTATCTTTTGGTTACATATATATTATCGAACACCCATCGTGTTAGGTTTGTAAATGCTATACATCGGATTACAGATTAGACAGCTGAGTCCAGATGTGGGGAGGCCAGAGACAGGGCAGGAACAGGGTCAGAGACAGGGACCAGACCACACAGGACAGCGCACAGGGACCAGGATACAGGAACAGAACCAGGTACAGGTACAGGACCAGGCACAGGACCGTGTACAGACACAGGCACAGAGCAGGGGAAAAGCCAGAACATTTACAGGGAACAGGACAGAGCACAGTTAGCAGACAGTCAGTACCAGAACAGGAACTGGATAACCCTGAACGCAAAACAGGAACAGGCACGGGGGCTGGTCAAAAGAAACAGCTTTCCGCATCGGGCATTACCGTTGTATATAAGTGTGTAACACAATACCTCTATATATCTAACAATTATATTCCGAAAGACCTATTTTGTACCCCGGGAGCGTTTTTATATCTAAGTAGATATGGTTAGTGGACTAAAATTGGTTCATTTTTAAAAAAAAAATTCCTTCGGAATAGGTTCGTTCTTAAAACTGTGACGATAGGGTATTATAGTATATAGTAGCAAGCTATTGTCGCTTATTAATTACCGCGGTAACCGCGTAATCATACACGTATGCCTTTAACTAAAAACACATAACATGCCTCAGAAGCTATCTCCTCAAGCACGGCGCGATAAAGCTGCTCGTGATAAGGCTTATGCAATGACGCCTGCTCGTAGAGAAAAGAAGGCGCACGCACAAAGAGAGGCTAGAGCAAACCCTGGTGCTGCAAAAGGTAAGGATTATGACCATAAAGACCAGCGGTGGGAGTCTCCTGCACAAAACAGGGGTAACGATGGCGAGGGCACTAAAAAAGAAAGTGGTAAAAACTACAAAATATAACATGTATAATGGCTAGAATAAGCACATACCCGGTAGATACAGACGTTAAGGGTACCGACAAGGTAATCGGTACTGATATAACGGGCCTGATAACCAAAAACTACACGCTAAACGGGATTTCTAGCTGGATGAACGCTTCAGGCAGCTTAAGAATTGCTGGGCAAAATAACTATAGCTTCCTAATTGACGATGCAACCGAGGGAATTATCTCTGGTCCGGGTGCAAATGCAGCGTTTTCTAGTATTACTAGCCTAAGATTTACTAATACGTCTGCCGCTGAAGTAGATGTAAGCGCTTATTTAACTACATTGATAGGTCATAACGTTATTTTAGCTAGATTAGACAACCCGAACAACTTTGGTGTCTATGTATTAAACACTTTTACGGTTGATGCCTCCGACAACAGGTATTATGACGCTACTTTTACCTTAGTTACAGCTAACGGTAACATAACCGGCGGTAAATATTACGGTTTTGCAGTATATCCCGCTATTGAGAGCGGCGATGACTTAAATTTTACATTTACGCAGTCAACTCCAGCAACTTCCTGGAGCATAACTCACAATCTGGGTAAGTTTCCTTCTGTTTCAGTCGTGGACTCTGCTAATACGCAGGTTATAGGAGAGGTTGATTACATTGATGACAATTCACTAACAATAACATTCACCGCTGCGTTTAGTGGCAAAGCATATTTAAACTAAAACAAACAAAAAAACATGGCTATTAAATTTCTATCGGGTATTGACCTGAACAAAAACTATTTGGACAATGCGGCGATCCAGAACTTAGGTGCCGCGCCCTCTACCCCGGCAACTGGGCAGGTGTACTACGATACATCAGCCGCTCTTAAAGTATTAAGAATATACGACGGGTCTAATTGGGTAAGTGTATCAGGTGATATTACCGCGGTTGGCCTTAAGGCTAGTGGTAACACTGGTGTACAGCTAGCAATAGCAAGCGCAACTGGGCCGATACCTGAATTTGAAATTCTAACCGGTGCTGTGGCAGATGGTGAGAATTACTTAGTTGATTCACAAGCAGTATTTAATGCAATCTCCGCTTCTGGTGGCGGTACAGTAACAAGTATATCTGGTTCTGGTGGAACAACAGGTCTTACATTAGCAGGCGGGCCAATTACCGCTTCTGGTACATTAACATTAGGTGGCACATTAATTGCCGCTAACGGTGGTACTGGACAAACTGGCTACACGGTTGGTGATATTCTTTACGCGGACTCTACCACTACTCTGGCTAAGTTGGGCATTGGATCAACTGGGCAGGTGCTTAAAGTAGCATCAGGTCTACCATCATGGGCAACAGATCAAAACTCTGGCGGTACGGTTACATCTATAGCGTTTGGCGATGGTTTAACGGGCGGTACTATTACAGGCTCAGGTAGCGTTGCTCTAGATGTGTCTGGTACAGACAACTACATTCTTGTAGGTAACGATGATTCTGGTGCAACTCTTGAAGACGGCTTTAAAATACCATATTCAGACGCATCTAATGTTGTGCAGTTTGGTAATGTAAGTGATTTACCTTTTACAGCTAATGTCGGTACGGTAACAGGTGTTACTTCTGGAAATACAAATACAATCACAATTGGCGGGACCGCAGCTGCACCAACAGTTGCCGCTAACACGGCTGCTGTCGCTGATTCAGGAACTAACCTCGCTACGGGTGATCAAATTCATACTTTTGTAACGGACTTTGGGTATACTACTAACACAGGTACTGTAACAGACGTTACCGCTGGTGATGGTATTAGAATTACAGGTACCAGCACTATAAACCCAACAATTGCTTTGGGGTATTCAACCACGTCTAACTATATATTAGCAGGTGGGGCCGCGACAACAGCTGTAGGCGCGGACATAATAGCGTTTTCAGACACTAGCTCTACTAACAAAGATGTTGTAAAAACAGCGTTAGAAGACATACCAATGGCGGCTTTAGGGGCTGTTAAAACTTATGTTGATACCGCGGTTGCGGGTGCATCGTCTTTCCAAGGGGGATACAATGCCAACACAAACGTACCGAATCTTGACAACTCACCAACAATAGATATTCAGCAAGGATTCCAATGGGCAGTTACGGCTGATGGTTCTTTCTTTACTGAACAAGTAAGAATTGGTGACTTGCTTATTGCGAATAACGACTCCCCTACTACTTTAGCTGAATGGACAACCGTACAGGGGAATGTTGATTTAGCAACAACAACTGTTGCGGGTATCGCTTCATTTAGCTCTGATAACTTCGCAGTTAGTGCAGCGGGCGCGGTTACTATAAAGAACAATGGTGTTATACTAGGCACCGAGACCACTGGCAACTACGTTCAATCCATAACTACATCAGGTGACGGCCTTACAGGTGGTGTTGCTTCTGAAGGTTCCACCGCGGCTTTATCGCTTACACTGGGTAGCATTGCAGCGGGTACTGGTAGTGATTTTGTTATGACGGACTCAGGCGATGCTGGTTCACAGTACTTAACATCTATATCAGACGCAGCCGCAGCACTTAATGGTGATGTTACGTTTGCCGATACTATTACGGCTAACGCAACAGTTACTCACAACTTAGGTACTAAAGATGTAATTGTACAACTTTACGATATAACCACCTTTGATACTGTATATGCCGATATTGATCGTGCAACAACAAATACCGTGGGTATATCATTTGGAGCAACACCTACCAACAGCATCAGAGTGTTGATTCAAAAAATAGGATAATAAAATATAATATATGAAGTTTTTAAATGATGTAGGCCTAACCGCTGGGATAGAGGATAAAGACGGCGATTTAGGAACTTCTGGCCAGGTGCTTTCTTCAACGGGTACCAAGGTCAATTGGATAAGCTTAGGGTCATTAGCGGCCCTAAGCAGCGTCAACAACGGGAATTGGTCAGGCACGGATTTATCTGTTGCTAACGGGGGAACAGGGGCATCAAGTGCGTCTGCTGCACGTACCAATTTAGGATTAGGTAGTGCTGCAACATCAGCTTCTACAGACTTTTTATCAGCTACTGGTTCAGACACAATGACTGGTACACTTACCATAAACACCGCTGCTGTTCCTTTTAAATTAATTGAGAATGGTCATACTGGTACTGGTAAATACTGGAGAATACCGCTTGACGTAGGTAATATTAGATTTGATGTTGATACAACAAACACCAATGGTGACGGAACTTTTGCTTCTTACACGGATGTTCTTTTACTAAAACCAAACGGTGATGTTCAGTTGTCAAATTATGGAGCTGGTATTTTAAAGACAGATGCGAGCGGTAATATTAGTCTTGATACAAGCACATATCTAACATCTATAAATAACGGCAACTGGTCAGGTACAGACTTGTCTGTCGCTAATGGTGGAACAGGTGCAAGTACAGCAAGTGGCGCCCGTACCAACCTCGGTGTTGTTAATGATACGGGTACGCCGGCTATTTTATCAAATGGCACTACGCCTAGTTTAAATTCTGGTATATCTGCAGCAGAGGTAAGATCTCTTATAGGGGCGGGCACAGGAAGTGGTACTTCCAATTTAGTTATTGGTACAACATCGACGACCGCAATGGCCGGTAATACTACAACTATCTCTTCCGCTCAAGCTAGCGCTATAACCGCTAACACTGCTAAAGTAACCGATACAGGTACTCCCGCGATTCTGTCTAATGGTACAACACCAAGTTTAAATAGCGGTATATCTGCGGCTGAAGTAAGAACCTTAATTGGAGCAGGAACATCGAGCACAACGGGAACTACCACCGCGTCTAACACTCAGACGTTCACTAACAAAAGTGGTTCTAACCTGCAGTGGACAAATGATGCTGGATATATAACCTCTGCGGGAGACATTACAGCGGTAACTGCTGGTACAAATTTAAACGGAGGCGGCACAACAGGTGATGTTACTTTAAATCTCGATGCAGCTATTGCTATAACATCAGCTGCTATAGGTTCAACGGTTACACTTTCAGAATCTGCTGACCGTGCCGATTTACTATACATAAACAGCTCTACAAGCAGTTGGGGTGGTCTTCAGATTGGTAACACGTCTAATGAGTTTATTTTCTCATTAATGGGTAATGGTAATGAGGGTGGTATTTATGATGATGTTCATGCTGATTGGATAATACGCTGGGACGAAAACGCTGCTGTTAAACTTAATTATAACGCTTCCGAAAAGCTTGCTACTACAAACACAGGTGTTAGCGTTACTGGATCTTTAACAACTAGCTCTGACATAACTGTTAGCGGCGGCGATATTACATTAGGGGGCACGGGTAGAATCCAGGGTGTGGATACAGTATCTGCTAATACAGACGCTGCGAATAAGCTGTATGTGGATACTGCTGTCGCTGGAGTACCTGTGGGAGATATTACAGGTGTAACCGCTGGGTCGGGAATTAGCGGCGGCGGAACCTCTGGAACCGTTACAGTAAACGTAGACTATGCAGGAACAGATAATATTATACTTGAAGCTCAGGATTTATCCGGTACACAAATAGAAGATGGTTTTAAAATACTATTTTCTGACACTTCAAACGATGTAAGCTTTGGTAATGTAAATGACTTACCGTTTGGTTCGTCAAACTTGGTAATCGGTACAACAAGCACCACGGCTATGGCCGGTAATACGACTACTATATCTAGTAGCCAAGCATCAGCTATTACAACGAACAGCGCAAAGACTGGAATCACGAGTGCTCAAGCTTCCGCGATTACAGCAAACACCGCAAAAGTTGGGATCACCTCAACACAAGCGTCAAACATCACTACGAATAATGCAAAGGTAAGCGATACAGGCACACCAGCGATATTAAGTAACGGGTCAACTCCTTCATTAAATAGTGGTATATCTGCCGCGGAGGTTAGGAGTCTTATAGGGGCTGGAACTGGTAGCTCAAATTTAGCTATAGGTACAACGTCTTCAACGGCAATGGCCGGTAATACTACAACTATATCTAGTGGTCAAGCATCGGCTATAACCGCTAACACAGCCAAAACTGGTATCACATCCTCACAAGCTAGTGCTATTACTGCAAACTCTGCCAAAACTGGTATAACATCTTCACAGGCATCCGCCATTACTGCTAATACCGCTAAAGTATCCGATACGGGCACGCCGGCTATTTTGTCTAACGGTTCTGAACCAGAGTTAAACACAAATATGAGCGGTTCGCAAATTAGAGATCTTATAGGTGCGGGTACTTCAAGTCTAGCTATAGGCACAACGGCGTCAACCGCAAAGGCAGGTAACATAACAACAATTACCTCAGGACAGGCGACTGCTATTACCGCTAATACCGCTAAGACTGGTATAACATCTTCGCAGGCTTCCGCGATAACGGCTAACACCGCTAAGGTTAGTATGGTGATAGGCTCTTCGGAAGAAGAAGCAATGGCGGGTGATACTAGGACTATCACTTCTGCAGAGATTACTGCTATTTCTACGAACAGTGCTAAGACCGGTATAACGTCTGGTCAAGCAAGTGCTATTACGGCCAATACGGCTAAAACAGGCATTACATCAAGCCAAGCATCTGCTATTACTGCCAACACTGCTAAAGTAACTGATTCAGGCACGCCTGCAATACTTTCTAATGGCACAACACCATCGCTAAACTCAGGTATTAGTGCGGCAGAGGTACGTAGCCTTATTGGAGCGGGGACTTCTAGCCTCGCAATAGGTACTACGGCGTCTACTGCTAAGGCGGGTAATACGACTACGATTACAAGTGCCCAAGCAACAGCTATTACAGCTAATACCGCTAAGGTAAGTGATACGGGTACACCTGCAATTCTATCTAATGGATCAACCCCATCTTTAAACTCGGGAATATCCGCAGCTGAAGTAAGAAGTTTAATTGGAGCGGGCACCGGTAGCGGTACTACAACTGCAAGCAATACACAAACTTTTACAAATAAGTCTGGTAGTAACAACCAATGGACTAATGACGCGGGTTATATAACAGGCGTAGACTGGACTGAGATTGCGGGTGACCCAGCAAACATAAATATAAGTGGTTTTAACAATGACTCCGGTTTTACCGCTAACACAGGTACAATAACAGGTGTAAGTACAGGTACGGGGTTAGACGGCACGGCGACTAGTGGCTCCGTTACTATTACCCTCGATCTTTCAGAGCTAGCTGACATGACTCAAACCATGGTTGGTACTGACGAGTTTATCGTACTAGACAACGGGGCTGAGCGCAGAAAAGCCGCCAACGAAATAGGGTTAAGCATATTTAGCAACGATAGTGGTTTTATAACAGGCTTGACTTGGGAGGAAATTACAGGCGACCAGTCAGTTGTAAACATTAGCGGGTTTAATAACGACGCGGGCTATACTAGCAATACTGGTGATATAACAGCTGTTACCGCTGGTACCGGAATGTCCGGTGGCGGCACTTCTGGTGCAGTCACTTTAAATTGTACTATAGACAGTCCAGGAGAAGTCGGCTTAGGTAATTTGTCTTCTAGTGGTAATGCGCTAGCTGGTTCTTTTACGGCAACAGGTGATATTACAGCGTTCTCCGATGCAAGGGTTAAAGAAAATATAGAAACTATACCTAACGCGTTGGATAAAGTTTCAGCGCTTCGCGGGGTAACTTATAATAAGTTAGGCGAGAGTAAATCCTCTATGGGGGTTGTAGCGCAAGAGCTATTAGAGGTAATACCGGAAGTTGTGCATGAAAATAACGACGGTATGTACTCGGTAGCTTATGGTAACATTGTAGCAGTTCTTATTGAAGCTATGAAAGAACAACAAGAGCAGATTAACGATTTAAAAATTAAGTTAGATGGCTTTACCAAGTAGCGGAGCAATAAGTGTTGCTGAGATCTTAACGGAAGGCCAAGTGGACCCATCTGAAACAGCCTCACTAAAACAATTAGCTCAAGGAGCTATATTTACTATTAACACTAATTCACCTAGCTACCCGTCTTCAACCGCACCTTTTGCAATGAGTGATTGGTACGGTTATGACCATTCTGCGTTCACACCAAGCCTTTACTACTGGTTAGGTGATGGGGTTAATGATACATTGAGGTTTACTAACCACAGTAGCAATTTATTCGGCAGCAACGATGATTTTAGTTATAGCGGTTGGTTTCGTGTAGATGAAACTAGTAACCAAATGCAATGGCTAGGTTCATTTGGAGAAGCATCTCCAAGCAACGCTAACCAGATTTTTATTCAGTATAATCCAACTAACGCTAGAATGCAGTTAAGATTTAGAAAAGGCGGTGGTGGTAATTTTCATCAAAGGTTTTGGTCTATTTCTTCTACTAATAATACATCTATTACAGGAGTAAATAGTAACGGATGGTATTCTACAAACAGAGGCAATGTAAATAGTGAAGGATTTGTACACTTAGTATTCACTAGGGACAATTCAAATACAACTTCTTCAGGAATGAATTTATATTGGAACGGCACTAAATTACCTCAAAGCATTCAATTTAATTCCCGTAGTCTAGCAACTTTTAATATACGAAGCGCAGCTATTGGGGATGCTGTTGGTAGTTCACCTAACAATGCTAATGTATTTAAAGGAGGCATAGATCAAGTAAGTGTGTACAACGCGGTATTAAGTCAATCTGATGTAACAGCTTTGTACAATAGCGGAACGGTAGCAACCTGCGCAGACGCGGGTGTTACGTCTAACTTGCTAGCTGAGTATAGACTAGAAAATAATACTACAAACACAAGCGGTAATTTTCCTAGCTTAGTAAATACCGGGGGTACATTCCAACAATATTAATATGAATATATACTATTTAATGACCACAGAGCAAAAAGAAGCGGTGGAGGCAGAAGTGTTGTTTCAAGAGCCTTATAGCAATATTACTACTGACAAATGGATAGTAGAATGTACGGTTACTGGGCTAGATTGTATAACAGAATATGCTAGTGCTGGAGAGTGCAGAGAATATGTTGTAGAAAATTTAAGCGAATGGGATGACCTTTATGGGGTTTAATTAATACAGATACATTATGAGCAAATTATTAAAGCTGCTTACAGGCAACCCAATCGGGTTGATAGACAAAGCCGTTGACATTGCAGATAAGTTTATAGAAACGCCTGAAGAGAAAAAAGCTTTTATTGAAAAAGCATACGAGCAAGAGGTAGAAGACCGTCGCGCTGCACGCGATCTAGGGAAGAATAAATCAACACCTGACATACTTACATATGTAACGTTAGTTATTGCGTTAGGATTGGCTACAGCTATCTTCACGGACTTCCTGGACTGGAAAAACCTTACTGAAGTACAAAAAGGATTAATAACCACATTTAGCGGTTTCTTTTTGCGCACGTTGGGGGATGTTTATGGTTATTGGTTTGGCTCTTCAATGGGCTCTACCGATAAGACTAAAGACTTAACTAAACTAATGCGCAAGTAATTATAGAATAATAAGTATAAACAAAATAATATTATGGCACTAGATCCATTATCAGTAAATTCAAAAATAGCTGTTTACAACAATGACATTAGCTTAACGGACAAAACCGCTGCACCAAAATCGCAGGGGGTAACAGCCGCGGATTTAAACGGGTTTGTATCAGTAGATGCAGCAGCACCAGATAGCGCTATCGGATTAAAAGGAGATTTTTCTTTTAATGACGCAGACAATAAAATTTATGTATGTGTTAGTTCTTTTGGTAGTATCTACCCAGGCCGTGTAATTCCGGCTATTTCAGCGCCAACGGGTGCGACAGCGGGTGCATATACCGGTATTGTTCCAACAGGTGGTTCAGGTACAGGGTTGGTTGTAACTATTGTAATGGCCGATGCAACAACCGTAACCAGCATTACATCAACAACAGCAGGTTCTGGGTATAAAAACACTGATGTGCTTACTATACCGGCGCAAGTAGTTGGGAGTTCCTCGACTACATTTACCGCGTCACCAAACATTGCCGCTATTGCAGCAGAATACAAATCAGTAACATTAACTTAATAACCAATAACTAAAACAAAAACCAAATGACTTTTTACTACCGCACTACCACTGCGACAAGTGGTAACCCACAAGTATCCGAAGAAACCAAAGCGTTCTGGGAGCACGCTTCTGCCAAGCAAAACTGGCGGATTGTACAGCTACCAAACGGCTATTTCCAAACAGAATTGTTTTGGGAGGAAAGCTGGAAAGACGTAACTCGTCGGGAAACAATAACCGGTGCTGAGTCTGCAATAGACAGTTCGGTTGATCATTACCTTAAAAAGCTTGAATTCGTTAAAGGACCAAAAGTCGTTAAAACATTCGAGTAACACCAAACTAATTTAATCAAATTTAATACAATGGAATTTAATAACCCGAGCGAGATCGTTAAAGATCTTACATTTGGCGATAAAGCCAATAAAAAAATAATGGCCGGCGTCGATAAGTTAACAAACGCAGTGAAGTCTACTTTAGGGGCTTCTGGTAAATGCGTAATCTACGAAGACGCTTTAGGCCGACCGGTCATTACAAAAGACGGTGTAACCGTTGCGGAAAGCGTAGTCTTACGTGATTCGGTCGAAAACATAGGAGCCACACTTGTAAAAGAGGCTGCTAGAAATACTGTGCGTGAGGCAGGGGACGGTACTACCACAGCTACTGTCCTTGCTCATGCTTTACTAACAGAGCTTACAAAAGAAGCAAATGAAAAAGAGATTAGAGAAGTTAAAGCAGGCGTTGAAAGCTGTGCTAAAGAAATTATGGTTCATCTTGATGGTGCCAGTATTCCAGTTGAGGGTGAAATGCTACAGCAAGTTGCTTACATTAGCTGTAACAACGATAAAGTTCTTGGAAAAAAGATTGGCGAAGCTTTCGAGCGCGTTGGAAAAGATGGAGTTGTTTTAATGGAAGAGTCCGATACAAATGAAACGTATGTTGATTTTGTAGAGGGCACACAATTTGATTCAGGTCTTAAATCGCCGCATTTTATCACAGACAGAGATAAAGGTGTAGCCACATTGGATAATCCTTATGTGCTAATTGTATCTTCAGGTGTTGCTAGCATAAGAAAAATACAAAGCGTTTTAGAGCACGTTGTTAAGAAAAACAGAAGTTTACTTATTGTAGCCGACGTAGAACAGCAACCCCACCAAACCTTAATAGCGAATAAAGTAAAGGGCAATATTAAGGTAAATATAATAGACATACCTGGTTTTGGTAACACTAAAGTAGATACGCTCGATGACTTAGCAATGCTAACAGGTGCCACAGTTATTAACGAAGAACTAGGTGACGATTTAGATTTAATAGACCCGCAGGTTTTAGGCGAAGTTACAAAGGCTGTTACAAACAACAAAAATACAATACTACAAGTTGATGTTGACCCTCAAACGCTAGAAGAGCGCATTGAAGACGTAAGACTTAAAGTAGCGTCTGAAACGAATGGTTACATCAAAAACAAATTAGAGCAGCGATTATCCATGCTTACCGGAAAAGTCGGTATTATATATGTGGGTGCAGATTCTAGGGTTGAGCTTAAAGAAAAGAAAGACCGTGTTGAAGATGCTATTTACGCAACACAGGCGGCGTTAAAAGAAGGTATTGTGCCAGGAGGCGGAATAGCTTTATTATATGCTTCTCAAAAAATTAAAAATAAAGGCGCGGGGTATAATTCATTGCTTAAAGCAATACGTTCTCCTTTTTATACTATAATGTCTAATGCTAATATTAAGCATGAAGATTTTTTGGTAAAACGGAATAAAGGCATTGACGCTATATCGGGTAAACAAGTTAACATGATTAAGGCTGGTATAATTGATCCAGTGCTTGTTACAAAAACAGCGCTTAAAAACGCGATTAGTGTAGCTACTACTATTATGTCCGCTGATTGTATAATCTCTAATATGCGACTAGATGAAAGCAATTAATTATTATATAATCATAGAAAAACTTAAGCAAGCTCCAAAAACAGTAGCCGGCTTAGAGTTAACCGAAAAGCAAAACAGCGACGTTAGGTACTTAAAAGCAAAAGTTATTAGTTGCGGCCACTTAGTGATCGGTGTTAGTGAAGGCGACGTAATTAGATATGATAAGCATGCTGGTCACGGTATAGAGTGGAATGACAATTTGTTCCACGTAATTACAGCTCAAGATGTTGTTCTTGTAGAATGAGATTAACTTCAGGGGACATTAGGGAAATTAATTTACTTAAGTATTACAGGCTTGTTAGAAAATGGGCCTGTAAAACTTATGGTATAAAAGACGCGGACCTTGAGCTTTTAATATATTTAGATTGTAAAGACAGGTTTACACGTGATGATTTTATTAACGGATCTTACACCTATGCTTGGGATAAAAAACGGTGGGAAAGACTTCGTAGAGAAGGCTGGATAGAAGTTTGGCGCCATCGCAATAAGACAACAATTAAGTATAGTGTTTTTAAAGTATCGCAAAAAACGAGAAGACTAATAACACGGATGTATAATATAATGCTAGGCTACGATGACATGCCTATTGGGCCCTCAAGTAAATTTTATAAAAACAAATCATATACAGACAAAGTTTACAATAAAGCTATTGATGATATGATTAAAGATAAAGAACGATGAAAGCAGTACCTATTACTAAAAGAGTACAAGAAAGCATTAACAGTTACCCTGTAATGCAGGAAGTAACTATAGACGCAGCAGGCAAGGTAGCTGCTAACTTTACAAGTATTGATGACGATTGCGGCTGTAGCGGCGATTGTGATTGCGATTAGTAATGTTTAAACTTAAGAACAAAGAAAAGCTCTTTGGTATTAATAAAGAAGCGTCGGATCACGGAACTCCTGTGTTTGAGAAAGAATTAGATCCAGGCGTTCAAGCCGAGGCAAATAGAGACGGAACAATATTCGTGCAGCGTGGTATGAGCAATGGTAAAATTGCAAATGCTGTTGCTCACGAAAAAGTTCATTTAAAACAAATGCAGCAGGGTAGATTAAACTACACAGACGATACGGTTATGTGGAAGAAAGATACGCGCTCACCGGCCAGGGTGTATACTAGACAAACAATGGTAGAAGGGGCCCACAATTTACCGTGGGAAGAAGAAGCATACCAAGAGACTAAAAAATAACGGGGTTACATCGGGCGTGTAGGAAAAGGAATCGCTACCTTATTTTATTGCCCGTCCCCATTTTCATTATATTATGGCATACGTACAACCAAATTCACCTTTTAATAAGCTTAAAAAGACTACTAAGGGCAAAGGGCGACACTTTCTTTCAGCTAAAGAAGGCGCTGGAATGACAGCGGCGGGTCGTGCTGCTTACAACAGAGAAACAGGTGGTAAGCTAAAAGCTCCTCAGCCTGGTGGCGGCAAGCGTCGTACATCATACTGTGCACGCTCAAAAGGGCAAATGGAAATGCATAATATAAATTGTTCGAAAACACCGGATAAACGTATCTGCGCAGCACGCCGTAGATGGAAATGTTAATAAAGAAATAAATATATATAATGGGAACTTTTACAAATCAACCCGAATTTGCAACAGCAGTTGCTGCTATTACGCCTAGCGATACAATAGACGGTACAACAAAACTAAACGGAGCAGCACTTTATGTAGGTTCTGCTGGAGACGTTAAAGCAATTATATCAGGACAAGACTTTAGTGGTGGTGCACCAACGGCGTCTGACGCTGTCCTTTTTAAAAATGTAAGTGCGGGATGTTTTTTACCTATTATTTGCGATTATGTTTTAGCTACAGGAACTACTGGGGCTGACATTTTATCTATTAAATAAAATGATAGGTATTGGCAACTTTGTAGACTGGTGCTGTAGTGGTAGTGTGCCGCCGGGCGCAGATTTTTTACTTGCTATTAGAAATACTTTAAGTTCACCGCCTCCTGCGGGCTGTGAGGCTTTTGAAATGACGGTAACTAGAACAAGAGCCGGTGTAGATACCGTCGTGTGCCAAGTTACAAAAACTTCAGGAGTCGTTGCTAATATTACCAACCCCAACGTTCAAGTTCGCAGTACTGATGTAATTACTGTAAGTGTAACTGCTAATAATCCAAGTACAGTAGCTTGCCAGCAATCTTATAACAGTACTGAGGCAATTATGCAAACAGGAACAATAAGCGGGACGCTTACCACGAGACTACAATTTACAGGCGGGGCCGTTACGCAAACTTACAGCTTTAGTCCTGTTCAAAATACTGAAGATTTTATAAATATATACGGTATACCAACCGCATAATGTTAGTTATCAAGCAAATTAAGTGATTATAACAATAACAATAATTTAATTATATTAAACCAAAAAAAATGAAAAAAGCAAAAGAAACCAAAGTTGAAAAAATTAAAGCTGAAGAGCTAGAAAGCCTTCAGGCAATTGTGCAGCTAATTAACCAAACGCAGCTTAGCATTGGCGGGTTGGAAGTTCAAAAAATGGAGCTTCTTGGTAAATTAGACAAAGCAAAAGAAGAGCTTAATGTATTCCAAGTTAATTTGGAAAAATCTTATGGCAATGTAAGCGTTAGCTTAGTTGACGGAACTATCGCGGAAAATGCAGATAATAAGGAAGATTAGCATTGGGAAAGACTATAAAAATGACGCCATGCACTATTCTATTGGACAGGAAGTGTATGGTGGTCATACTATAGTAAATATACTGGAAGAATCTGATAAGTATTCTGTGTATATACAAAAAGGAGAATTGGTAATGCCTTGGAAAGACTTTAACAAACACATGGCGATATCTATCGAATATGATCTTAAGTGGTAATGCAAAGCGTATACAACTTTATAGTTAGCCCAAAAGATGGGCGATCTACTAGCGAAAAAGAAATAGAAGGCAAAAAACTGCTGTTAAATACAGAAGTGCAAAACCACCATTATACTAGTAGGCTTGGTGTGGTTAATAGCGTACCTAAAATTACCAACGGAGACATACGAGAAGGTGATGAAATAATAGTGCATCACAATGTGTTTAGAAGATTTAGAGACGTTAGAGGCAAAGAAAAAGACAGCCGGGCGTTTTATAAAGAAGATATGTTCTTTGTATATCCTGACCAGGTTTACGCATACAAACGCAATGGCGAATGGAATGCTTTACCTGGTTTTTGCTTTATAAAGCCTATAAAGGCAAAAGATAAATTTAACTTGCATAAAGAAGAACCTTTAATAGGTATTATTAAGTATGCTAGTGAAGATTTTAAAGCGGGAGCACTTATAGGGTTTAAGCCTGGTATGGAATACGAATTTAATATAGAGGGTGAACGATTGTATCGTATACCCGCCAATCAAATTACAGTCGAATATGAATATCAAGGAAACGAAGAAGAGTATAATCCTAGCTGGTCACAAAGCTGTTGAGGAACTTATTAAAGTTGCTAAAGAGGCTATAGTTGATTCAGATGACGATATATCCGCCGACAGATTAAAAAACGCGGCAGCTACTAAAAAGCTGGCTATATTTGATGCTTTTGAAATATTAAATCGTATACAAGACGAAGAGCGTATACTAGATAATAAACCCAAGGAAGAAAAGAAAGAAGCTTTTTCTGGTTTTGCTGAAAAAAGATCTAAGTAATGTACGAGCAGAGCTTAGTAAAAACAGTAGAGCCTATAAAGCTTAACACGCTTCATAGATTAAATAAAGGTAAGAAGTGGAAATACGGGTACAATAAAGAGCAGGATTTAATTGTTATAAGTAAGACAGGCCAAGTCGGGGAAATAATAGATATACAAGGATTGGTTGTAGGTTTACCGCCAGTCCCTAAAAACTTAAATAAGGGAGCTAACAGATGGGCCGTTAAGGATTACCCAAAAGAGCTTAAAAATATTAAAAGTATATTCGATTGGCAATCTTATTCAGATGAGTTTAAAGAGAAATGGGAGGGCTACATAGATGAAGAATTTAACAATCGCGAAAACGGTTATTGGTTTTATAATAATAACGTCCCGACTTATATTACTGGCACTCATTACATGTACTTGCAGTGGAGTAAGATCGACGTTGGAAACCCCGATTACCGTGAAGCAAACAGATTATTCTATATATTCTGGGAGGCCGTTAAAGCAGACGCACGAGCTTACGGAATGTGCTACCTTAAAAACAGACGGAGTGGATTCTCATTTATGGCATCAGGAGAAACCGTTAACCTTGCAACCATATCAGGCGACGCTAGATTCGGCATACTATCAAAATCAGGTAGCGATGCTAAAAAAATGTTTACCGATAAAGTTGTACCAATTTCCCTCAACTACCCGTTTTTCTTCAAGCCCATACAAGATGGTATGGATCGACCGAAGACTGAATTGGCGTATAGGGTTCCTGCTTCTAAGTTAACTCGTAAATCTATACAGTCCAAAGAAGCTCGCGTAGAGATGGAAGGTTTAGATACAACTATTGACTGGAAAAATACAGGGGATAACTCTTATGATGGTGAAAAGTTAAAGCTGCTAGTCCACGACGAAAGCGGTAAATGGGAAAGACCTGATAATATATTAAACAACTGGCGCGTTACAAAAACGTGTCTTAGATTAGGTAGCCGCATTATAGGTAAATGCATGATGGGTTCCACGTCAAACTCTTTAGATAAAGGCGGCGGCAACTTTAAAAAGCTTTATAACGATTCCGATGTTTCTAAGCGTAATAACAATGGCCAAACAAAATCAGGTTTGTACAGTTTGTTTATACCTATGGAGTGGAACTATGAGGGTTTTATTGACGAGTACGGGCAGCCAGTATTTGACACGCCTGTCGGAAAAAGCGTTTTAGACCCGTTTGGCGACACTATTGAAACAGGTGTTGTAGATTATTGGAATAATGAAGTAGATGGCCTTAAAGGCGACCAAGATGCTTTAAATGAATACTACAGACAGTTCCCGCGTACAACAGAGCACGCCTTTAGAGACGAAACTAAAAATAGTATTTTTAACTTAGCAAAAATCTACGAACAAATTGATTACAATGATGATCTGCGTAATACTAATGTTATAACCACTGGTAACTTTCAGTGGGAGTTAGGCGTAAAGGATACCAAAGTAATGTTTTTACCAAGCCCGCAAGGTAGGTTTAAAATATCGTGGATACCTAACGCTGAGGTGCAAAACAGATCAATTATTAAAAACGGTATAAAACATCCAGGGAATGAGCATATGGGCGCATTTGGCTGTGATAGTTATGATATTTCAGGTACTACCGACGGCAAAGGTTCAAAAGGCGCGCTGCATGGACTAACGAAGTTTAGCATGGAAGATGCGCCACCTAGCACATTCTTTTTAGAGTATATAGCTAGGCCTCAAACTGCAGAGATATTTTTTGAAGACGTACTTATGGCGTGCGTTTTTTACGGAATGCCTTTATTAGCCGAGAATAACAAACCAAGATTGCTTTACTATTTTAAACGTAGAGGCTATCGAGGTTATTCTATGAATAGACCTGACAGATTGTGGAACAAGCTTTCTGTAACTGAAAAAGAAATTGGAGGTATACCAAACTCCAGTGAAGATATTAAGCAAGCACACGCAGCTGCTATTGAAATGTATATAGATAAATATATTGGGTTAAAAGAAGACGGTACTTACGGTAGTATGTATTTTAATGAAACTCTAAATGATTGGTCTAAGTTTGATATAAATAATCGAACAAAGTTTGATGCTGCGATTAGTTCCGGCTTAGCTGTTATGGCTTGCCATAAAGACATGTACAGACCAAATGCCGTTTTACAAAGAACAAAATTAAATCTCAATATTGCAAGATACAAGCAAGACGGAGATATATCGAAAATAATAAAATAAAACTATGGCTGAGTCAGTTGTAAATAATTTTTTCCCTAGCCAGGTTGCTAGCGACCAGGAGAAGATGTCATTTGAATATGGCCGCCAGGTAGGTAGAGCTATTCAATCTGAATGGTTTGGTGGCAATTCAGGAAACGTAAGATTTCAAAGTAATCAAAATAGTTTTCATGGGTTAAGATTATATGCCAGAGGCGAACAGCCAATACAAAAATACAAAGATGAATTATCTGTTAACGGTGATTTGTCTTATCTTAATTTAGATTGGAAGCCTGTTCCTATATTATCTAAGTTTGTTGATATTGTGGTTAACGGTATTGCGGACAGATCTTTTGATTTAAAAGCATATTCACAAGATCCATACGGGGTTGAAAAGCGTACTGCATATATGGACTCTATTATAAGAGACATGCAAACCCAAGAGATTAATGACTATGCGGCTGAAGCGTTTGGTATTAACTTATACGAAAACGATAAAGAGAATTTACCGGGTTCAAAAGAAGAGCTAGAGTTGCATATGCAGCTAAGCTATAAACAAGGTATTGAAATAGCAGAGGAAATAGCAATTAATACTTTATTTGATGGCAACAACTATGATTTAGCTAAAAGAAGAGTATATTACGATTTAACAACCATCGGTATTGGTGCGGTTAAAAACACATTTTCAGAATCGGAAGGGGTTGTTATTGATTATGTAGATCCAGCTAATCTTGTTTATTCTTACACTGAATCTCCTTATTTTGAAGACATATATTATGTTGGAGAAGTTAAGAACATACCGATCAACGAATTAAAAAAGCAATACCCTCAACTCGACCAAGCTCAGCTTGACAAAATAAAAGCAGCGGGGTCTTATAATAACACAACTTCTTGGAATCAATTTAATGACGGCGCCGATCGGGGTTATGATTCTAATACGGTGCAGGTTTTGTATTTTAATTACAAGACCTATATGAACGAGGTATACAAAGTAAAAGAAACGGCTACAGGCGGTTTAAAAGCTATACAAAGAGACGATCAATTTAACCCACCTGCAGATTCCGAGGGATTTGCTAAAGCGTCACGCTCACTAGAGGTATTATATGAGGGCGCTATGATATTAGGGCCTAGTATGCTATTAGAATGGGGAATGGCTAAAAATATGGTACGTCCTAAAAGTGATTACAATAAAGTAAAAATGAATTACAGTATTGTAGCACCAAGAATGTACAGAGGCCGTATTGAATCTATTGTAAGCCGCTGTACGGGATTTGCTGATATGATACAGCTTACTCATTTAAAGATGCAGCAGGTGCTGTCTAAAATGATGCCTGATGGTGTGTACATGGACGCTGATGGTTTAGCTGAGATAGATTTAGGGAACGGCACAAACTACAATCCGCAAGAAGCGCTTAATATGTTCTTCCAAACAGGTTCAGTTATTGGACGCTCATTTACTCAGGAAGGCGATATGAATCCAGGTAAAGTTCCAATCCAGCCGTTACAAACCGGAGCAGGTGGCCAAAAGCTACAAACGCTAATTCAAACATATAACTATTATTTGCAAATGATTCGTGACGTCACGGGTCTTAATGAAGCTCGCGATGGTTCAACACCTGATTCAAGAGCACTGGTTGGCGTGCAAAAATTAGCTGCTGCGAATTCTAATACCGCTACAAGACATATATTAGACTCAGGATTGTTTTTAACAGCGGATACAGCAGAGTCTTTGTCGCTTAGAATATCAGATATACTTGAGTATAGCCCGTCTAAAGAAGCTTTTATTCAAAAGATAGGTGGGTTTAATGTAGGCATACTGGAAGAACTTAATGACCTATACCTTCACGACTTTGGTATTGTACTTGAATTATCACCAGACGACGAAGAAAAAGGTATGCTAGAAAATAACATACAAACCGCGCTTTCCGCTGGGCTTATAGATTTATCAGACGCAATTGATATACGAGAAGTTAAAAACCTTAAGTTAGCTAATCAGTTATTAAAACTGCGTAGAAAGCAAAAGCAATTACGCGATCAAGAAATACAACAGCAAAATATACAAGCGCAAGCGCAAGCGAACGCACAAGCACAACAAGTAGCAGCGCAAGCGGAAATACAGAAAGAACAAGCGCTGTTCCAAACAAAAGCGCAGCTTGAACAAATGAAAGCTCAAATTGACCAGCAAAAAATGCAGTCTGAAGTTCAATTAAAGAAAGAACTTATGGCCTTGGAGTTCCAATACAACATGCAGCTTAAGGGCATTGAGGTTGATGGGCAAAAGCAAAAAGAGTCTAGTAAAGAAGACCGCAAAGACGAAAGAACTAAAATGCAAGCGACTCAACAAAGCGAGTTAATTGATCAAAGAAAAAATGACTCGCCACCTAAAAACTTCGAATCCTCTGGAAACGATATACTTGGCGGTGGGTTTGGCTTAGGTACCTTTGAACCTAGGTAATTATAGTAATAATAATTTTATAATATCTTATCATGAGTGAAGAAACTAACCCGGTAGTAGGCGTCGATGAAGACGGCACTATCAAAGTAAACATGCAAGCTAATGCCGTTCAAGAGCAAAGCACAGATGAGGTTCCTGTACGCGACGAACCCGCAGTTAGCGAAGAAGTACCAGAACAAAACGTCGAAGCAGCAGTTGAAGAATCTGCCAGAGAAGAAGAGCGCGTTCAAGATGAACAGCCTGTTCAAGAAGAACCAGTAGAAGAAACTTCTGTATTACAAGAAATTACAGACGAAGAAGTAGAAGAAGTAGCGGAACAACTTGAAGAAGATGTAGCCACAGCAATTGAAGAATCCGCAAAAGCCGGCGCAAACCTGCCCGAAAACATTCAAAAAGTTGTTGACTTTATGGATGAAACGGGTGGTACTTTGGAAGATTATGTGCGGCTTAATACTGATTACTCACAGTTAAATGAAGATCAGTTATTGCGCGAGTACTACGAAACAAAATATAAATCGTACGATAGAGAAGACATTGACTTTTTATTAGAAGACAAATTTTCTTACGATGAAGAGCTTGACGAGGAGCGCGATGTACGTTTAAAGAAAATAGAACGCAAAAGAGCGCTATCAGAAGCTAAAGAGCATTTAGATAATTTAAAGTCTAAATATTACGATGAAATTAAAGCCGGATCTAGGTTAAACCCTGACCAGCAAAAAGCGGTAGAATTTTTCAATCGCTATACAAAAGAAAGTGAGGAGGCTGCTAAAATTGCAGAACAACAAACCAGTAGGTTTAACCGCGAAAGCGCGAAAGTATTTAACGAAAATTTTCAAGGGTTTGATTACAACGTTGGAGACAAAAAGTACCGCTTTAAGGTTAACGATACTGGCAAGGTTAAGGATACCCAAGGTGACATTAACAACTTTATCAAGAAGTTCTTGAACGAAAAAGGTGAAATGTCGGACGCTAAAGGCTACCATAAATCGCTGTTCACCGCAATGAACGCTGATCAAGTTGCACAACACTTTTACGAGCAAGGCAAAGCCGATGCAGTAAAGGATAGTATGGCCCGCACAAAGAACGTTGATATGAATCCGAGAGGGGTTCACGAAGAAGTAACAGCGGCTAATGGGTGGAAAATACGCGCAGTTGACAGTGGAACTAACAGCTCTAAACTTAAGGTTAAGTTTAAAAAATAATAATCCATTTAAAATTTTACACAAATGGCATTTGCAACAGCGCCAGATACACTGGCAAATTTAGCGCACCTAACACCACGTCCTGTTAAGGGCTTGTTCGGTGACAACTATATTCCTTTAGCGAATATGGATTTTACACAACAATTTCTTCCTGAAGTATACGAGAAAGAAGTAGAGCGTTACGGTAATCGTACGATCGGCGGATTCTTGCGTATGGTGGGAGCAGAGATGCCTATGGCCTCTGATCAAGTAGTATGGTCTGAACAAGGTCGTCTACACATTGCTTACGATGATGTTAAATTAAAAACAACCAGCACTTTAGAGATTACTCAAACAGCCGCTAAGCCTTCTTTGATTGGCCCGGGTATGACTTTAGTAGTTAGCCAAAGCCTTGCGGGTGGAGCTATCACTACTTTTAAAGCGTTTGTTACAGAAGTTACTGCTACTTCAGCTACTATTCAAACTGTAGGGTTCAAAGCTTATGAAACAGCAGCAGGTCTTGCTCCAGCTGCTATTGCGGTAGATTCTGCAGACTTAAGCTTATTCGTATACGGTAATGAGTACGGAAAAGGATCTAAAGAAGCTGGTAACTCATTAGACGCTTCGTTCAATCATTTTTCTAACCAGCCTATTATCTTACGTGATAAGTACAGCGTTAACGGTTCTGACACAGCACAGATCGGTTGGGTTGAAGTAACTACTGAAGCTGGAACTTCTGGCTACATGTGGTATTTGAAGTCTGAGCACGAGTCGCGCCTACGTTTTGAAGACTACCTAGAAATGTCTATGGTTGAAGCTGAAAAAGCTGTATCAACGTTTAACGCACCAACCGCTAACGGTGGTCAAGTAATTGCAGGTACTCAAGGTTTGTTCTCTGTATTAGAAGAGCGCGGCTTAGTTTACAACAACGCTGACTTCGGCGGTGGTAATGGACTAGGTGAGTTTGATACTATTCTTTCTGAGCTTGATAAGCAAGGTGCTATTGAAGAGAACATGATGTTCTTGGATCGTGCAACTTCTTTGTCTATCGACAATATGCTTGCTGCTCAGAATTCTTACGGAGCGGGTGGTACATCTTACGGTGTATTTGACAACTCTGAAGATATGGCATTGAACTTAGGATTCTCTGGATTCCGTCGCGGTTCTTATGACTTCTACAAGACTGACTGGAAATACTTGAACGATTCAACTACTCGCGGATCTATCGGCGATATTGAAGGGGTAATCGTCCCTGCAGGTACTTCTACTGTTTATGACCAACAATTAGGCAAGAACATCTCACGTCCTTTCTTACACGTTCGTTACCGTGCTTCTGAAGCAGACGATCGTCGTATGAAGTCTTGGGTTACTGGCTCAGTTGGTGGAAATTACACTAGTGATGCTGATGAAATGAATGTTCACTTCCTTTCAGAGCGCACAATGTGTACTCAAGCAGCTAACAACTTCGTATTGTTGAAGAAAACAACTAACGCATAAGCGTTAATTTAATATTACCCTCGTCCTTTGTGGCGGGGGTAATTATTACCTTTATTTAATTATATTATATCATGGCAACAGCAAAAACACCTGCGGCTAAAAAAGCTGCACCAAAAGCAAAAGTTGAAACATATGTTGAACCAGAACCAGAAGTTCTTGCAACTATTCAGCCTGAAACAAAAAAAGTTACAAAGAAAAAAGATGAATGGGTTTTTAAAGACCGATTGTACGAACTAGCGAGCGGCAAAGAGCCGTTGGCCTACACCGTTCCTACAATGCACTCTGCAAAAAGCCCGTTACTTTACTTTGACAAAGAAAAAGGATACCAGCGAGAAATACGCTATGCTACTAACCAGCGCTCTCCATTTGTTGATGAGCAAGAAGGAACAGTAACACTAGGGCGTATTGTTTTAAGAAACGGTATCTTACGAGTTCCAAAAGAGAACATAGCAATGCAAAAGTTTTTATCTGTACACCCGTTTGTTACATCCGGTATAATTGCAGAGTATAAACCTGAGGCGATCGCAGAAGACGAGGTTGATTGGATTGAAATGGAATTATTAGCGCTTAACGCTGCTAAAGACATGGCAGTCGATCAGGCCGAAGCGATAATGCGTGTTCAGAGCGGATCTAAGGTATCTGAGCTCTCTTCTAAGGAACTTAAAAGAGATTTACTTATATTTGCGCGTAAACAACCTGGTTTGTTCTTAGAGCTAGCCAATGACGATAACGTGGAATTAAGAAATATTGGGATCAAAGCCACAGAGCGTGGATTGCTAACATTATCAAGTGACAATAGAACATTTATGTACGGCGAAAATAAACGCAAGATCATGACTGTTCCTTTTGACGAACACCCTTATTCAGCGCTTGCCGCATTCTTCAAAACAGATGAAGGTATGGAAGTACTGAATGTAATTGAAAAACGACTATAAGTCAAATAGTGGGGATCGCTAGCGCGGTCTCCACTTTAATAACATAAAACATTATGAGCGTAAGCGTAGACACTGTTTATCAACGAGTATTAAGTATACTCAATAAAGAGCAACGAGGGTATGTTACGCCTCAAGAATTTAATCTGTTTGCTAATCAAGCACAGATGGATCTATTCGAGCAATACTTCTATGACATTAACCAATTCGGTAGAATGCATGGAAACGACACGGAGTTCTCCGACATGCTCAACATTCTCAACGAAAAAATAAATTTATTTGAAGTTACAGGGGCAATGACCTATAGTAACAATTATTGGGTTGCGCCTTCTGATTTATACAGAATAGGTACGCTTATCTATAATAATATAGAAGTTGAGAGAATTAATCAAAAAGAGTTTTTATATATAAACCAAGCGCCTTTAACAAAGCCTACAGATGTAAGACCTGTTTTTGTTGCTAGCGATGATGGATACAAAGTATACGGCGGCCTCATTGTAAGGTCTTCGAATTCTACATTAAACGGTGCAGTAAGCTCTAGTGCTACAATTAATATATCCGCGGCTAATCCAAGTATATCCATAGGCAATATAGTAACCGGTACAGGCATCTCAGGGGCGGTAACAGTAGTTGCTATAGCGGCTAATGGTACTACTATAACATTATCAAGTGCTCAAAGCATATCAAACTCTACTGTATTAACATTCACTACGCCAGCTGCAACACAGCTTATAACTGCGGGGGTAGCGTGTAATTATATTAAAAGACCTGCACAGGTTGTTTGGAATTATACTACCAGCGGTGGTGTTGCCTTATACAACTCAACAACTTCTGTTGATTTCCCACTACATGCGTCGGAAGAAACAGAATTAGTAATGAAAATACTAGAGCTAGCGGGCATTTCAACACGGGAATTACAAGTGTACCAAATAGCTGCTCAAGAAGAAGCACGCAATACTCAACAAGAAAAATCTTAATACATGGCATTATTAAATCAAACTAGTGAAGCTTACTATCTTGGCGCCGACGGCGTTTGGAATAGTGGCGATGAAGATTACGGTGACTACCAGTTTGTTAGCCTTAAAGATATGGTTAATAATTTTATGATAGCCTATGTGGGGGAAGATAAAATTATAAGCAAAATCAAAAGAACAGACGTAGCTTTTCATGCGCAGCGTGCTATTCAAGAATTTAGCTTTGATACACTACCCTCACAAAAAGCATATGAAATAGACATACCGCCTTCGCTGTCAATGATATTACCGCAAGATTACGTTAATTATGTGCGTATGTCTTGGGTAGACGCTAACGGTATTGAAAGAATTATATATCCTATCCGTGATTCAAGCAATCCTTCCGCTATAGCGCAAGACAACGATTACGAATATACATTTGATAATTTAGGCGATATACTTAAAGCGCAGGAGTCTGAAACGCTTAAGAGGTTTAATTCAGATTACTACGGTGCACCATATAACAATCCGCAAGACAATGCGCTGAACGAGGGTATGCTTTTTAATATGTACCGCTATGGCAGACGCTACGGTTTGCAACCTGAAGCAGCGCAGATGAACGGTGTTTTTTATATAGACCAGCTGCACGGTATTGTGCATTTTAGTTCGGATATGGTAAACCGCATAATTACATTAAAGTACATTAGCGACGGCCTTGGTACAGAAGAAGAAATGCGGGTCCATAAGTTTGCTGAAGAAGCGGTGTATAAATACATTACTCATGCAATTTTAGGAACAAGAGCTAACACGCCTGAGTACCAAGTGGTAAGATTTAAAAAAGAAATGGTTGCTGCTAAACGCAACGCTAAATTACGTATGTCTAATCTTAAGATATCTGAATTAGCGCAAGTAATGAGAAACCAATCCAAGTGGATTAAACACTAATATATGGCTAAGCTACAGCATACATTTATCCAGGGTAAGATGAACAAAGACCTTGATGAAAGGTTAGTACCCAATGGACAATACCGCGATGCTCAGAATATTCAGGTAAGTACATCTGAAGGATCTGATGTAGGCGCCGTAGAAAACATACTTGGTAATACAAAGAAAAACTTAAGAAGCACCGGGCCGGATGTATTTTGGCAAGATAATTTTGGGTTACAAAACCCTGTTTGTATCGGCGTTATTAAAGACTCACAAAACGAAAAAATATATTGGTTTTTAAATTCAGCAGATTCTAGCACGGATGCTATTGTTGAATACGACCAAACCACAGGTATTGTAGCTCCTATACTAGTTGATGTAAATGGTGTGTTAAACTTTAATAAGTTAAACCTTATTACAGGTGTTAATATATTAGAAGGTTTATTGTTTTTTACAGACGATATTAGTGAACCTAAGGTAATAAATATATCGGCATTTAAAGCCGGATCAACAGATTTTGTTACACAAACAAATATTTATGGCGCGCCGTTTGTTTTAGAAAACGTTACTGTTATTGTAAAGTCGCCTAATATACAAGCTACGGTATTAGCGGAACCCTCTTTGGTTGGTGGCAACGCTACAGGCATAACGCCTGTGGAAACTAGCTCTCTACTAAACTTTAACACAGGAACACCTACTTTTAAACCGGTAGCGCCGGGCACTGTATATAATAGCGTTAATTTTTCTGCTGCTATTTTGTTTGATTCTACAGTAGAAGTGTCGTTAACAGCTCAAGCTGTAAACGAGTCAAATATTATAGAAAACTATGAGGTTATATGTAGTTTAAGCAATATTATACCTAGCGGGTTAAGTGGTGATTTAACTGTTATTAGCACTTCTTCTAACGTGCCTAATAAATCTATTTCTTGGAGCATACTGCTTATTGAATCTGATCCTATATTTAGAAACGATTTCCCTAGATTTTCTTACAGATGGCGGTATTCTAATGGGGAATACTCTACCTACGCTCCGTTTACCAAAGCCGCTTTTGTGCCTAATAAATTTCAATACCTTTCTTCTAATGGGTTTAACGAGGGTATGGACAATGTTACTAGGAAAATAACACTAAGTAATTTTCAATCCCCTGGATCGGGAGTTGAGAATATAGACATACTTTACAAAAGCACTATATCAAATAACATATACGTTCTGCAAACTATAGATTTGTCAGCTGGAGCTTTAAATACATTTGTTATAACAGATGAGTTGCTGGGCAATGTTGTCGAGTCTTCTCAATTGCTAAGGCCTTGGGATAACGTACCTAAAAAAGCTAAATCACAAGAAGTTATTGGCAACAGAATAGTATATGGTAACTATTTGCAAAATTATAATGTAAACGCGGCTGTTGATATAGCCGCCGCTCAAGTTAACACTGCACATACTAACGCGGGCTACGGCTTGCAGTCTATTAAAACTGACAGAACATATCAAATAGGGATTACCTTTATAGATGAGTTTAACAGAGAATCACCTGTGTTTACAAACAAGGATGCTTCGCAAGTTGTTGAAATTAAAAATAGTGAAAAAACTAACACCTTTACCGCACAATTAAATTCAACAGTGCCAAGTTGGGCTACAGCTTTTAAATACTATATAAAAGAGCCTACAGCTGAATATTATAATTTAGCATTAGATAGATTTTACGATTCTGAAGACGGTAATGTTTGGTTAAGCTTTCCTTCTAGTGAAGTAAATAAAATACAAGAGGGTGAGTACATGCTACTTAAGAAGCAGCATGACGCTAGCTTACCTGTAAAATCACAAAACAGGTATAAAATATTAGACGTAAGGAGCGAGGCACCCGATTATATATCAAACCAAAACGCTATTGTAGCGCAGGTACAGGGAAAAACATTAGCAACAGGTTCTGGTTTTACTGTTGGCGACAAAGAGATATCTTTTGTTGCGCCATCAAATAGAGATGCTGAAGATTTTTACAACTTGTTTAACACTCTTTCTAGTTTACAATTTACAGATGGTGTTTATAGATCCGCTATTTACAGTGTAGAAAGCGGTGGCCCAGGGCTTTTAGACTCTACAACTGTTACTCAAGTTTTTGAGGCCACTCTAGAGAAGGCTATACTTTTGCAAGACAAATGGCTGGACGACCTCGGCACCGATGTTAAATTAACAGTTATTCTTTACAATAAAAGTAATCAATTTTTACCAGAGTTTCAAGGTAGATTTTTTGCTAAAATAAACAAAAACCAAACGTTTATAGATAACGTTGAAGTTACGTTTACACAAAATTCTTCCAATATAATAGTTGACAAGTCAGAGAGTGTATTAACACAAAATACAAATACCGATACTTCTCAGGTAATGGCTTGGACTGACCAGTACAGGCAAAGCGGATCACCTTATAATCCACCTGTTTTTAAAGTGCCAACCGCTGGAGCCGCAGATTGGACGCTGACTGTTGCTATTAATATACCGAACACAGGTGAAAAAATAGACATGCTCAGGGCACTGCAGCCTGGTACTGATATTAGGTTTTTTGATAGCAATAATAACTTTAGCAGAGTTTATACTGTTTTAACCTCTTCAATTCCATCAAATGGGTCATTAACCAACGCGATATATGCTAGAAATAACCCCCCAGGCGGTTCGGGCGGTTTTTATGCTAGCATTCTAATGACCTCCTCATACGATGATACCATCGTGCCAAACGGAATACAAATAGTCAGTGAAAGAGTATCTCCCGATACAGACGTGCTGTCCTCTACTAATCCTGCTGTATTTGAAACAGAGCCTAATGATATTGCTGATGCAGATATATATTACGAAGTCGGCAAGGCTTTGCCAATTGCAGACGCAGGTAATGTTAATACCTTAGATTGGTTTAATTGCTATTCTTTTGGCAATGGTGTTGAGTCAGATCGTATTAGAGATGATTTTAATGCACCTCAAATGGGCAATGGCGTAAGAGTATCCTCGACATTAGATGAGCCATATGAAGAAGAGAGAAGAGCTTCTAGCTTAATATTTAGCGGTATTTTTAACTCTACAAGCGGTGTAAACAATACCAATCAGTTTCTTATTGCAGAAAACATAACTAAAGATTTAAATCCAACTTACGGTTCAATTCAAAAGTTGCACGCTAGAGATACGGATTTAATTGCATTACTAGAGGATAAGTGTTTTAAAATACTAGCAAACAAAGATGCGTTGTTTAACGCAGATGGCAATACAAATGTTACTTCTAACGCTAATGTGTTGGGGCAAACAATACCTTTCGTCGGCGAATACGGTATATCTAAAAACCCAGAGTCTTTTGCAAGCTTTGGTTTTAGAGCATACTTTACCGACAAAGCTAGAGGTGCTGTAATGAGATTATCAAGAGATGGTCTTACTGACATTAGCGATAAAGGCATGTCTTACTTTTTCCAAGATGGTCTTAAAACAAACGTTAACCCAAACATAATTGGCGCGTACGATTCAGACGCTGGTTCTTACAATGTTGTTGTTGGTGGTGAAGGTGTATCCTTTAAAGAAAAATCTGACGGTTGGAACACTAGATTATCTTACGATCCTGAGGCTGGTATATCATTAAACAACGAGTATTACACGTTTAAAAACGGTGAACTTTACGAGCATTCAAACGCTGCTAGATCAAACTTTTATGGAGTGCAAGAAGACACAACTGTTACACCTGTATTCAATGATGCCCCAACAAGCGTTAAAAACTTTAAGACTCTCTCGTACGAGGGAGATGAAGGGTGGATTGCTTCTGTCGCAACAAATAAACAAAGCGGAACGGTAAGCACGTGGAAAGAGCGTGAGGGCATATATTTTAACTATATAATGGGTGATGCTACTACGCTGGCTAACATTGATTTAAAAGAGTTTAGCTCGCAAGGCTTGGGTCAAGTACTTTCTCACAATGCTGGTAGTGCTGTAGTGGTTGTAAATGGGGAACTAAACGTTTCTTTACAACCCGGCGATGTGGTTTATTCAAATGACCCTGGAAATACATTAAGAGTAATAGGTACTGTACTTGTAGCTGATAGACAAAACAACTCTATAAGATTTACAAGTGCGATTCCTGGTACACCCCCTGTTAACGGGGACTTTTTATTATTTGGTAAAGATAGCCGAGTTAATACATCAGGCTTATTAGGATATTATGGCGAAGCTGTATTTTCCACTAGTAGTTCAAGCAAAAAAGAGTTGTTCGCGGTTAACTCTGAGATATTTATCAGCAGCGAATAATGCGTAATAATAACTTATAAACTAATTAAATATGTACGGTGATATAATCGGTGGCGCTCTTAAATTTGGCGCTTCATATATAGGGGGCAAGAAAAGGCTCGCTAGAGAAAAAGAAGCTAAGGGTTTGTTTGACAACGCGTACCAGGGTTACATGACCCAGGATATAAGTAATACGTTTTCAAACATGGAAAACACCATGGAAGACCTTACTGTCAATACGCAAGCAGCGGATTTTGCCGCAGCGAATCAAGCACAGGGGCTAGCAAACACCATGGGAAGCCTAAGACAATCTGCTGGGTCTTCGGGTATTGCAGCGCTCGCTCAGTCCTTAGCTAATGCACAATCACAAAATGCTCAGCAGGCTTCAGCAAGCATTGGGCAGCAAGAATCAATGAATCAAAGATTATCGGCTCAGCAAGCGGGTAGATTGCAATCTATGGAACGCGCAGGTGAAGAAAGAGCTATGGGTAGAGAAACAGAAAGATTAGGTACAGACCTTGGTATGCAACAAGCCGAACTGGCTAGTGCACAAGCCGATATACGTGCGGCACAACAAGCAAGGGCTGCTGCTATCGGTGAATTTGCTGGTGGTGTTGGTGGATATGCGCAAGTTTATGGCGCTGGTGGTGGTTTTGGAGATGTTATTAAAGACGGATATGCCGCTCTAAATAAATAAGTATAATGGCTGATAAAACTTTAATACAAGGAGCGCAAAACATAGCTAATGCTAGAAATACATCAGGTATTGGACAAGCATTTGGTGTAGGGCTAGATAAATCGATAGCTCAGCAAAGAGAAGCTAGAGCAGCTAAAGCTAAACAAGACAGAAAAAACGCTGAAGCTATTCAGAAAAGATCCGAAAAGTACTTAAACGAATGGGACGGTACGAATATTAATAACGGCGAATTATCAGAAGGCCAAATGGCCGAAGTGCATAAGGCTGCAGAGGCAATTCAAAAAGATTATGCCGCGGCGTCGAATAAACAAGCGAAAGACCCGAATAACATGGACCTCATCAACGAGCGCAAAGGTTATTTGCAGGAAATGAAAAACTTAAAATCATCGGTAGATAATTATGCTGATGGCTACGAAGTATGGAAATTAGGCACCGACGCAGATTTGTATTCTAAATCAGCAGCAAATATAGGCAATTTAGCGTTAAACGAGCAAGCTTACACTCAGCCCGTGGTTTGGGATAGAGAATCAAAGTCTTTAGCTTTACCTAATTCTAGAGGAGAAGACGGCAAAGCTTTGTTATATAAAAATGTAAATTTACCATTTACCGACGGTAACGATGCGGCCACAATTATATCTGATAAAGCAGGTGAGTTGTCTGGGCCTAGAAAAAACAATCTTAGTGACTTCCAGATTAAAAATAACAAGGAAGAAATTAAAAGTCTTATTTTAGCATCAAACCCAGCGGAGGGTGTCAACAATACGCCTGCATTGCTTGCTAACACAACAATGCTCAGTCTTTTCCCCGAGTGGAAAAACATAGAATACGCAGCTACAATGACCGGTGACCAAAAAGACGCAGTGGCGGAAGAAATGTCAAACATTGTAATGTCTCGTTATAAATCTGTGGCTGAAGCAGCATCAGGCGTAACACCACCTGGCCGGGGCTTTTCGGAAACACCAACCAACCAGGCTTGGATCAAAGACGCGGGTAAATTAGCTAAGGCTAATGTTGCTACAGAAATATTAGCGCCTAATGGAGATTACGTTGTAATAATACCTAAGGGTGTGGAGTACGAGGGGTTTGAGGCAAAAGAATCCTACATGCGTATTGTAAATGGTGTTGATAGTAATGGGAACCCCATGTACCAACTAAGACCTTTAGATCAAGGCATAATTCAAACTAAGAAAAGAAAATAAAATAAAATTATGTACATTAAAGACGGTATAGAGCTTACTCCTGAAGACGTTGCTTATAACGCTTCTATTGCTGGGGTTTCACCTGAGCAATGGGTAGAGGAAAACGAATTTAATACTGTTGAAGAAACAGACCCTCCAAAAGAGGGAAAGCTTATCGGCCCACCAGTGGAGACTCAACTGCCTGGGCCAGTAACGGAAGCGACGTTCGCTGGGGTTTCCAGTTCGGTCGATACTTCTTTGGAGTCACCCGAGTTTCCAACCATGCTGGACGAAGTAGAGGTAGTCGCGGATAAAATAACTACAGAGGCTACCCCATTTTTAGAAAAGCTTGCTAGCATTAATAAAGATACCGAAAAAGAATCTATACTTGCTAGTTATTTTTATTTAAAGAAAGATTTAAACGGAGATTATGTTTTTGATCTGCCAAAAGAAATATTAGTAGAATACGGAGAGAAAGTAGCCGGCCGAGCAAACGTAGCTTCTGTTGCTTCAGGTGGAGCGGCGAGAAATCCAGATACATACGTTCCAACAATGGAAGCTGTCAGACAAGCCTTAGGGCCAGAAAAATTTAATCAGTGGTCCGCTAATATAGGAAATGCTATTTATGCAACCCCTGAAACTTTAAATGAAGTTTTTGACATAAGTGAAGTAGACGACAAAACCATAAGTACTGTTTTAGACGGTAAAAAAACGATTGCCATGGAGGCTCTAATGAGGGGCTTAAGTGACAAAGAAATATCAGAGGTTTTAGACGAAGCTGTATCTTTAGATCCGGAATATCAGCAAGCCGTTAATGAAGCGCTAAGCGACGAGCAGGGAAACCGCATACAATCCATGGAGGGAATTAAAGGAGACCGTGAGATATATACTGATTTACTAAAAAATGAATTTAAAGATTTAAAACAGCATAGTGAAGCATTTAAAGGAGCCGAGCAATTTTTCCAACAATCAATAGATAAATTTGAAGCTGATAAAAAGGATATAGAAACCCGCGCAGACGAATTATTTAAAAACTTAGAAGCTAAGAAAAAAGCAGTTGAAGGGTTTACGGTTGTCCCCGGCATAAACCAAAATAGCATAGACGCTATAAATAGCGCTCAAGATGCATACAAAGAGGCGGTTGATGAGTACAACGCATTTATATCAGGTGAAGAAGCTGTAGCATTACAAGCCTCCGCAGACGCACTTATTGCTAGCCAAACAGCATTGGAATATCAAGCTGAATGGCTTTCTGAGCGCTACACAAATCTTGTAAAAACCAACTACTTGCAGAATGCGGCTCTTAAAAACTACAGCAAACTAGATTTAGCTGGTCAAGCACTTGAAGAGGGGATATTAGGCACCGCTGCTGGATTTATGGGGATGCTGGCGCAAGGTGCCACTTATTTATCTTTCAGTAAAGGTGCTCCTATGCCTGAGGCTATTCAAGATTATTTGCTAAACTTCAAAGGTAGAACAGTACAATACAATATAGACCTTAACGAAAAAAGGGTTAAAGAATTCCCAGCAAAAGCAAAATTTGCGCAAGTCAGTAAGGGTGACATGTCGCTATGGGATTACGCAGGCGAAAGTTTAATGAATGGGGCACCTAGTATACTAGCCGTAATGGGACCACAGGCTGTTGCTTATGGCACTATTAAATACGGAAGTAAAAAAGTTATAGCTAATCAAATTCGCAAAATGGCAGCGAGAGCTACTATGACGTCTTTCTATATTCAAGAAACCGGTGGCGACTACATGCAAAGCTCGATTGCTCAAAAAAATGCAGGAACAAGATTAGTTGAATTAAACGAGGAATTAAAAAATGCTGTAAGCGGGGTTGATAAAATTAAGCTGCAAGAGCAGATTGATATTGAAACAAATAATCTTAATCGATCTGAATTCACGAAAGTCGCAAGCGCTAACACTAAAGGTTTTATAGCAAAGTATGCTGAAAAATTTGGTACTTTAAGCACAATACGTAATTTTCAAAGATACTCTGCCGCAATTGGTAGAAGACAGCTAAGCAAATCTATGGTTCCTTTTGTCCGTAATAACGCTCGTTTTATAGCTGGAGGTATTGGTACCGCGAAAGGTGTGGCTATAGGTGTACCTATAGAATTTTTAGAAGAGGGCTTTACTTTGATGGGGCATAACTTAGTAGATAGCCAAATAAACGGTATTTCCAAAAGTATATTAGAGGGATTAGATATCGACTTTGCTGTTGATGTCATAATGCCAACCCTGGCTATTATGGGGCCTAGTGCAATGGGTAACATTGGTAGTGTTATTCAAAGCGAGCTTTTAACTCGGGAACAGGCAGCTAAGGCTACGGAAATTAGAAACGAAATACACGAAATTCAAGATGCTATTGATGGCTTAGATGGCCGCACGAAATCAGCAAGAGATTTGGGTAAAAGAAAAACCGAGCTTTTTAGAGATCTTAATTTATTGGATGCTGAAGTACTTATAAAAGCCGGACAACTTGATAAATCTGATTTTAAAAGTTTAACAGATTTAAACCGCGAAATAAGCTTATTAGAAAAAGACGTTGCTGAAATAGGTAGCGCAGGTAAAATTACACAGAAAAACAGAGCTGAATTTGAAAGATTAAAAGCGGAAATCGAACAGCTTACTTCTAATAAAGAAGATATACTGCGTAAGCCTGAAGAAGCTATACGAGAAGAAGCTGAAAAAGCAGGTTTAGAAGCAGAAGGAATACTACAATTTAGTCAATATTCTGCAAACGTAGTAGTCGCTAAGGGATTTTACGGAGATAACTTTGTTGAAATCAAAGAAGAAGCCGACATTGAAAACCTTCCTGAAGATATAAAAGAAGCGGCCCGTGAGGCTTACAACGCTACAATAAAAAACGAAAAAGGCGAAGAAGTCCCTGAATTGCTGCTTGGTGCTTTTACAAAAGGTAAAGCAGTTGTTTTTAAAGAGCGCGTTTTAGCGGCTATTCAAGTAGGTGGAGACTTAGGGCTATTCGCGGCACCTGTGCCTATACACGAAGTAGGACACGGCGAAGTTTCTAAATCAAAACCATTAGTGGATAAAGGCATTGTTGGATTAGAAAACAACATGGTTCAGAGCGTGTTAAATGAAATGGATCGGTTAGCTGAAACTGGTGGCATATCCGCATCTACATTAGAAACATTTAAAGCACGTTTTGATCTGTACCTAAATCGTAGAGAAGACGGCAAAGTAGACGCGGACGAGCTGATACAACTTATAAGCGACTTAGACGCAAACGGGTTATTGCCGCCTAGCTCTTTTGATGGTATTGCGGAAATAAAAGGCGTTATTAGGCAAATTATGAGCGTTCTTATGCCGGAGGGGCGTACGTTTTTTAAATTAGACAGCTATAAAGATGTTAGATCTTTTTTATCAAGCTGGCAAAGAAAAGCATTTGGAGGAGCAAGGGCTAATACTTTACCGGAAAACGAGGAAGACGGCGAAACAAAAGAAAGTATAGGGCAGAAAACACTTCTTGGGGACATTAACGCGCTTGTACCTGAGTCTGTGGAAACTCAAGATCAATTCTTTGATCGCAAAGTCTTTAATCCTATATATAATGAAGGCAAGCTTCACCCGTCTATAGCTAATTACATCCGCTCTCGCTCGGTGAGTAAAGAAGAAGCGCAAAAAATTATAGAAAGTGTAAGTGAGCGTTTAATCAACTTTAACCCAGCCGCTAAGCGTAAATCAGGTGACGCTAAAATAACATTAGGCGAGTTTATATTTTCCAATGTCAACTTCGGTAAGCTAGACGCTAGGAAAGCTTTGTTTGAAGAAGGTCAAGAGCGCGCACAGGTTGAAAGCACAGACAGCGAAACGGCTAAGCAAGTTGTAGCCAAAGAAGAAAACGCGCCTGCTGCTATAGAAAAGCCTAAATATAAAACACTTACTAAAAGACGGGTGCTTAGCGAAGAAGCTAAATCAACAGCGGAAGCCAAAGTGTTATCTAACGTACGGGTGCTAAAATCAAGAATAGATGCTAAGGTAGGTAAAAACGTTACAGTCACGCCTTTGATTGCTGAAATAAAGAAAACTTTGGGCAAGCAGTTGGACATCGACTTTAAGAAAGAGATGGGCGGTAAAAAAGACGGCCAGCTTAGAAAGTATTTACTGCGCAACAAAGCAGCTATACTTGAGAATATGACCACTACATGGCTAATGACCGCAATGCCCAACGCTGTGCAAAAGCAGGTTGACGGGGTTTGGACAAGCAACTGGCAGGGTAAAAAAATTGACAGAGAGGCTGTGTCCACAGATAACGCTGGGCGCACATCAGGTGCAGAGCTAGTAAGAAGACTGCCTAAAGCGGCAACAAGATTATCTGATGCTGATTACTTATCTAATGTTTTAGACGCAACAGGAGCGCCTATACGCGGTCGTAAAGAATCGTTAGCTAAAGCAATGGCTGAGCAGTATGCTATAGAAACTATACAAGAAGGTGTTGCGAATCCTAATTCTGAAATTGGAAAAGCATTCCTTGATAATCAAGCGAGAAAAGGCGTTGAAATTACAGAAACAACAGCTGTGGAGCTTAATCGCCAAGCAGAACAAGGGAATGTTAAGTTTTCACTGGGCTTAGGTGCTGTAATAGAGTATTTAGAAAACCCTAAATTTAATATTAATTTAGGTAATAATCGTGAAAAAGGAATTAATAAATTGCTTATACTTCACGGTAAAGATACTATATTCAAGCTAGACAGCAAAGAAGATATAGACAACTGGGCAAAAAGCACAACTAAACACGTGCTACCACTTCTGCCAAAAGATATATTCTTTTCTAAAGATAAAAAAGGCAACTACAAAGAAAGCGGTAGCAGCGCATTTAGAAGATCGAATAGATTCGTAGGTGAAAAATCCTTGGACGATTATTTTGTAAGCAAAATAAATGAAATGCGAGCGTTGAAAGAAAGTGCTTTTGCACCGGCTATAAAAGGCTTGGATAAAAAGTTTTCGCCGTCTTACGATACAAACATAGGTAAGGACGACGCAGTTATGCAGGCTAATATGGACAAAGGCCAGGTTGCACAATTTAATAATTACTGGGGCACGATACATCGTGTTATGTGGCAAAACATAAATAAAGCAATTAAAGCAAACCCTGATAACAACGATGTTTTAAAGGCTATTGGTAATTACATGAGTAACGTTAGCAACGACAAGTCTCACCCACATAAAATGGGCGCGGAATTTGTAGGGTACTCAATGGACGCTGTTGGCAAAACTAGTGATAAAGGAACATTCCGTAAATACGAGTGGGAGCACGCAATGCCCGCAACTAACGCATACCTTTACCTTTTAGATGCGTCTATAAACGGATTTGACTTTGACGCAGCTTATAATGCTGTAATGGCTAACTATAAGCTGATAGCTTTAGACACAGCACAAGATTTAAAAATTAAGGCTGCGGGATTAAGTAACGGTATGCCAATAGGCTGGAAGCTTACTGAAAACAATTGGACAGAGCGTTATTCTGAATCAGGTGTTGATCTTAATACTATAATGACCACTAGCGGTATAACTCTACAACAGGCTATAAACAGTCGCGGAGCTACTCAATTTAATAGTGAAATTAATACAGAAGCTTTAGAAAAAGCAAAGCAGGATATTAAAGATACTGAAAAGCAAAAGTACAAGCCAAGTTTAGGATTAAGCAAAGAGTTTAATAACATACTTGAGCGCAAAACCGGTGTTGAATCATTTAAAACATTTTCAGCTGTTCAAGCACAGAAACGCGGTGAAAAGAAAGGTAAATTTAAATTCTTTGTTGCGCCGAGCGTTGATGATTTTAGAGGTTTAGTTAACTATGCATTTGCTGGTAAAGGTAAACAGGGTGAAGCTGATATGAAATGGCTCGAAGATAACCTAATGACGCCTTATGCTAAAGGTATTGCCGCTATTAACGGTATACGTCAGCAAATAAAACGCGACTTTAAAACCGCAGTTAAAGCATTCCCTAAGCAGTACCAGTTGCTAAATAAAGAGATTGGCAAGACGGGTTTTACTTATGATCAAGCTGTTAGGGTGTACCTGTGGGGTAAAGCAGGTATCAAAGCACCAGGTTTGTCTCGGAAAGACACAAAAATACTACAAGACGCTATTCGTGAAAATCCGGACTTAATGGACTTTGCAGATGCAATGCTTGTTGTTGCCCGCCGCGATACGTGGATGGAGCCGAGTGAATATTGGTCGGCAAGTACATTGCTGTCAGATCTTAACAGTATGACCGAGAAAATCGGCCGTAAAAAATACTTAGAAGAGTTTATACAAAACGCTGATGCAATATTTACTACAGAAAATCTAAATAAAATTGAGGCGTTGTACGGTAAAGCGCATCGTGATGCAATTGAAGACTCTCTGTACTCAATGAAGAACGGGACAAACCGTAGCGCGGGAGGCAATAAGCAGGTTAATGCATGGTTGAACTGGATTAATGGTTCTACAGGTGCGATTATGTTCTTCAACAGACGCTCTGCGCTATTGCAGATGCTTTCTACTGTTAACTTTATAAACTACTCTGATAACAACCCTCTTAAGGCAGCAGCAGCGTTTGCTAATCAAAAGCAATACTGGACTGACTGGGCAATGATATTTAACTCAGACAAACTTAAGGAGCGCCGGGGCGGATTAAAGCAGGACGTAAGTTCTAACGAAATAGCCAGTATAGCTAACGCAAACAAGAACAGCCCTCAAGCTATTTTAGCTAAGTTATTGCGATTAGGGTTTACACCTACTCAAATTGCGGATAGTATGGCTATCGCATCCGGGGGCGCTACTTTTTACCGCAACCGTGTTAATACTTACATTAAGGAAGGTATGTCTAAAAAGGAAGCAGAGGAGCAAGCTTTCTTAGACTTTTCTAAAATATCAGATGAAACACAGCAGTCTTCAGATCCAGCACTAGTTTCTCAGGTACAAAGAAGCAACCTAGGTCGTCTTGTATTTGCTTTCCAAAATACACCAATGCAAATGACGCGTTTAATGAAGAAAGATGCGTTGGATATTATTAATGGCCGCGGTGACTGGAGAGTTAAAGTAGCAAGAATTACTTATTACGGAGCGATTCAAAACTTTATATTCGCATCCTTACAAAGCGCGTTATTCGCTATGCTACCAGGTTTTGATGACGACGACGAAGATCTTACTGCCGCTGAATTAGATAAGAAAAACGCAAAAGAAGAGGCTAAGATAGCTAGAGTGTTAAACAGTATGCTTGATACCTTGCTTCGCGGTTCCGGTGTATACGGCGCTGTGTTCTCTACCGTTAAAAACGTTATTAGAGAATACAATAAGCAAGAGAAAAAAGGTTTTATGTCAAACCACGCTTATACCGTATTGTCTTTATTTGATATATCGCCGCCTATTGGTTCTAAAGCTCGTAAAGTGCATAGTGCTATTCAAACAAGAAAGTTTGAGAAAGACGAAATTGCAGCACGTGGCTGGGGCGTAGCAGCAGACGGTAGATTAGATTTAGGTCCAAATTGGAGTATATTAGGTAAAGTTTTATCTGCCGCGGCTAGTGTACCGCTTGATCGTGTAGTAGACGAGCTTACTTCTATTAGCGAAGCATTCGATGCGCGTAACAAAGCGTGGCAGCGTATAGCATTAGCCCTAGGCTGGAAAACGTGGGATGTAGGTGCTATAGAGGAAAACGCTGAAGCTATTAAAGCAGCCGCTAAGAAAGAGCGCAAGGAAGCGGGGGTTGAAAAAGCGAAAAAAACCAGGACTAAAAACAAAAACAAAAGCAGAAATACAAGAAATACTTCTGCACCAAGAAACGTTAGAAAACGATAAAACTCACGTAATAATAAAATAATGAATCGTACTATAAAAAAAATTATAATACACTGCTCCGCCACAAGAGAGGGGCAAGATATAAGTGTAGACACCATTAGAGATTGGCATTTAAAAAGAGGCTGGTCAGACATCGGGTATCATTATGTTATTGATTTAAACGGTGTTGTTCATGCGGGCAGACCTGTTGAAAAAATCGGGGCTCACACTAAGGGGCATAATACTGGCAGTATAGGTGTATGTTATATAGGAGGTGTTGAACAAGACGGTAAAACACCTAAAGACACAAGAACTGAAAAGCAAAAAGATGCTTTAGATAATTTGGTTTTCATACTTGCTGATATTTTTTTCGGAGCAACGGTTCACGGGCATAATGAATTTGCATCAAAAGCATGTCCTTCTTTTAATGTACAAGCTGAATACGGTAAATAAAATGGCAAAAGAAATTTCAGAAAACACAGTAGTAGGGCTGTCCCTAAAAACTCTAGGCGCTATAATAGCGGGCGTAGGAGTAATTACACTTGGGTATTTTGACCTACAAGCAGGTATTGAAGAAGCTAAACTTTTACCACCTGCTGAGATTGGCAGAATGGAATATGATCTTAAAGATCAGCTAATACGTGAAACCATCATGAATACGCAAGATGACGTAGGCGATATTAAAGAGCAGCTCGATAAGATGGAAAAGAGACTATTTGAAATGAAGTGATATGAAAAAGACAATACTTCTGTTGATTGCATTTTCACTATGTTCTTTTGCTTCTAGTACTATTAGCAAACGTGGCGTAGTTTTAGTGCATTACAACGCGAGCTTCAACTCCGCAAATAATTATGTGGACGTTGTTAAAATTAAAGATGCTAAAATATTTAAAGCATCTATAGATAACAATGCAGCGCTAAAGGAAGATGAGCGCATAAGGTCAGTGCCTACATTAGTATTGTATAAAAACGGTAAAGAGATTATAAGATGGGAAGCTGGTATTAATTTATCACTTAGCCATATAGATTATCGTGAGATACAAAAAGAAGTTGACCAGCTAACCGGAGCTAATAAGTTTTAAGCATGAAAAATTTACTTATAACATTTTTTATATCAACCTCAGCGTTTGGGCAGGGATTGTTAAAGTACAGCACGTTGTACACCAGTGTGTACGGAGCATCGCCAATGGAAGCACAGTCAGAGTACTTTGTTTCTCAAGGTGGGGACCTAATGGATATAACCATTGAAAACCCGTTTGATTATAGATATACATTCGGCATTCGCCGTGTAGCTCGTTACGATTACGAAAAAAGACAAAACCCATTTTACGATGGCCACAATCAATCCACAACATCTTTATTTGCGACTGTTGGCGCTGTTGAGGGGTTTGAGTACTTAGCTCAATTCGATCGCGGCAGACAGCAGGGCAACGATTATATAAACCAGCGTTACTTCCTTAGATACTTAGCTAAGTATTGGATGGTAAAAGCAGAG
>Ga0209716_1000390_pt1 | contig 42711 bp, 34 predicted proteins | sample COGITO_mtgs_1205_FD_184811 | JGI IMG/M metagenome (GOLD analysis project Ga0209716, IMG submission 184811) | Pelagic marine microbial communities from North Sea - COGITO_mtgs_120531 (SPAdes) (version 2) | ecosystem: Environmental > Aquatic > Marine > Epipelagic ...
AGGACCTCGGGCAGGCCCAACTCTTCGCCTTGATACAGGTAGAGACTTCCGGGCAACGCAAAGATCAGGGCAGTCATCGCACGCGAGCGGCGGGCGCCGAGCTCGAGGTCGATCGCTGCGCCAGACGACGCCAGATTGTTGTTGGTCCACGACTCGGGCAGGTGGGCGTCGGCCTTGCCGAGCCGAGTAACGATGCGTTGAATGTCATGGTTGTTCAGCGTCCAGGCCGGCGCGACGCCGGTGCTGTTCAGAATCTCGAACGGATCGCGCAGGGCGAGCTCGATCGAACCCTTTTCCCAGGGAGACAGCATCAGGTCGAACGAGAACATTTGGTGGAACTGGTCGGGTTGGGTGAACTCCTTGACCAATTCGGGGCGGCGCACAGCGTAGGCCTCGGCGACCATCATCAGGTCGCGCCCGGGATGGCGAAGCTCGTAACTCTCGAGTGTCGATCGAAATTCGCGCCAGACGTCGTGGCCCTCGGGCCGGAACACGGTGTACGGGTTGATCCAGGTGATGTCGAGTATTCCCACGTCTGCGCCGACCGGAGGCTGATCGGGCAAGTCCGGGTGCTTTCCGGTCGGCGCGACGGCATCGACGCGGAAGCCGGCCACGCCGCGGTCGAACCAGAATTCGAAGATGTCGGCGAAATGCTGTTTGACGTCAACGTGGGTGTGATCGAAGTCGGGCTGGTGTGGCGTGAAGGTGCCGAGATACCACTGGCCGTCATCGTCGCGGTCGTTGACGCGAGTCCAGGCCGATCCGCCGAATGCGGCGCGCCAGTTGTTCGGTGGTTCGTTGCCGTCACCTTTGCCGTCGCGGAAATAGAAGCGCGCGCGTTCAGCGCTGCCGGGCTCGGCCAACAGTGCTGCCTGGAACCACTCGTGTTCGTTGCTGCAGTGGCTGGGCACCAGGTCCATCAGGATCTTGATGTTGTGCTGTTCGGCATCTGCGAGCAGCGCGTCGAAGTCGGCGAGCGTGCCATATTCGTGGTGGATGCCGAAGTAGTCGGCAACGTCGTAGCCGTGGTCCTGTTGTGGGCTCGGGTAGCACGGGTTGAGCCAGATGGCATCGATGCCCAGCGAGTCCAGATGATCGAGTCGCGATCTGATGCCCTCGATGTCGCCGATCCCATCGCCCGTTGAGTCCGCGAACGATCGGACATAGACCTGATAGATGAGCGCGTCCTGCCACCAGTGGCGCTGCAGGGGTGTGTTGCCAGCCATAGAACGCAACAATGTAAGCGCTTTCAGCGCGTTTGGGTGCGTCGAAGGAGGTGAGTTGGTTCAAGTGGTTGTTCGGTCGGGGAACACCGGTGGCAGTGTTCGATTCAGGAGATGGTGACGCGGTGCCGCTGCCGCTCGTCGTTGGCCGAAGCAGCCAACACGATGTCGTACTCGCCTGGCTCGAGTCGCCAGTCGTCGGCAGCAGTATCCCACCGTCGGAATGCCGCCGGATCAAGTTCGAGCACGGCGTTCACGGTCGTCCCCGGCTCGACTGTCAGCTTGTCCCAAGCTTTCAGTTCCAACCGGGGCCGCATGTATCCGGGCGCCACGGCCTCGACGTAGCCTTGAACAACCACCGTTGCTGCTCGGTCACTTGTGCACGTGATGGGCACCGTGACGGTGACACCGCGGCTCTCGGCGTCGAGCACGGCATCGCCCCACGTGGCATCGCCGTAGCTCAGCCCGTGGCCAAACGGGAAGCGCACTGGCGTGTCGGTCGCGTCGTAGTGGCGATAGCCGACGAACAGGCCCTCGGCATAGCGTTGCGTGCCGTTGCCTTCGCCGTCATGATCGGGCCGATGGTGGAGATAGGCAGGGTGGTCGGCGAGGCGAACGGGGACGGTGATCGGCAGTCGACCGCCGGGGTCTGCATCGCCGAGGAGAATGTCAGTGAGCGCTTCGGCTTGTTCCTGGCCGGCAAAGAAGGGCGTGAGAATCGCGGTCGCTGACCCCGGGTCGCTCGGGTCAGCCCAGTCCATCGTCACGGGTGAACCGGCGTTGACGATCACGACGGTACGCGGGTTCGCGGCGACGACGCGGCGCACCAATTCATTCTGTCGGCCTGGGAGATCCATCGTGGTTCGGTCGAACCCTTCGGTCTCCCACTCGTCGTTGGTTCCGACCATGACGACAGCGACGTCGGCGGCTGCTGCGGCGGCGACGGCGCGGTCCATCAGGTCAGCAGGCTCGGGTGAGCGGATACCGACGCGCAGTGCTGCAAAGCCGTTGACCTCCGAGGTGGCCCACCGCACGTCAAGTTCGACCGGCGTGCCAGCGGTGCACTCCAACGTGGCCGTGGCCTCGACGCTGCCGTAGCCAAAGAATTCCTCGCTACGCGGCAACTCCATCAGCGGGTCCTCGACGAGCGTCGCGCCATTGGCGGCCATCGTGAACGGTCCCGTCGACACGATACCGACGACGTGCGCGCCGTCGGAGTCGGGGATGAACGAGCCACTGATCCGCGTGGAGAACCCGCGGGGGTCGACGCCGTCGGGCGTCGATCCAAAAAAGCGGATCATCGACGTCGGTGCGGGCTGGACGACGACGGTGTCACCGTTCCAATCGCGCCCGTTGGCGTACTCGATGCGCAGACCCGGCTCGCCGTCGGGTTGGCGCAGCTGGTTCTTGAGTACAACCGGCGTGAGGCGATCGATGCGAACACCTGGTTCGAAATTGACCGCCGCGCCGGTTGGCGAATCCGGCCCGATGCGGTCGGTCAGCGCGTCGAGCAACGTGCGATGGCCGAGTGGAACGAGGCTCGCAGAGCCGCCGCCCATCGAGCGATCGATGGTGGCATTCGGGCCGAGGACGGCGATGCTCGTCAGGCTCGACGCGTCAAGTGGCAGAACGGGCGAGTTTGCGAGTACGGCGACCGGATCGTTGCGGAGCAACACCGTGCCGGCGGTTGCGGCGCGGCGGGTGAGGGCGCGTTCGTTTGGCTCATCGACCGATTCCTCTTCGGCATTGGCGTCACGCTCGTCGGCCTTCACGCGATTGGCCAGCACGAGAATGTCACGGACGAGCAGGTCCACCTGCGCCTCGGTGACATCGCCACGTTCGACTGCGTCTTCCAGCTTCTTGCCGTAGACCCGAACCGGGGCGGGCATCTCGATGTTGAGCCCGGCATTTGCCGCCGAGACGGCTTCGTGGACCCCGAACCAGTCGGAGACGACGAAGCCGTCGAAACCCCACTCGGTGCGCAAGATGTCGGTCAGCAGGCCGCGGTGCTGTGCGGCATGTTCGCCGTTCAGCTTGTTGTACGCGCTCATGATGCCCCAGGCGCCGCCCTCTTTTACGGCGCGTTCGAACGGACGGAGGTACAACTCGCGCAGCGGACGATCATCGATCTGGACGTCGACGCTCATTCGTTCGATCTCGGTGTCGTTGCACACGAAGTGCTTCACCGTGACGGCGACATCGTGGGATTGGACGCCCTGAACGTACGACGCGGCAAGTGCCCCGGACAGTTCGGGGTCTTCGCTGTAACACTCGAAGGTGCGGCCACCGATCGGTGTTCGATGCAGGTTGACGTTGGGGCCGAGAAGGACGTGGGCGCCCTTACGGCGGGCCTCGATCCCGAGAAGTGATCCGATCTCGCCGAGGAGGTCGACATCCCACGTGGCACCAAGCGTGATCCCGGCAGGCACGACGACGCCGGGGGTTCCACCGCCACCATGACCCTCGCCGCGGATGCCGTTGGGCCCGTCGCTCATTTTGATCGCGGGGATACCTGCCTCGGGAAAGGCAACGGTCCTCCACGTGTTCTTGCCGGTGACGATCCGACATTTGTCGGTGAGGGAGAGTGCGGACAATGCCGCGTCGATGTCAATCACAGTCGTGGACGTTAGAGGACGGCAGATCGCTTTGTCGGCGCTCTGGGCAACATCTGACCGGCCAGCGGTTCAGACGGCGGCACCGGCGCGTTCGCCCTCGATCACCGCGCTGTGCGCGCGCCGGGGTGCGACGCAGTCGCCGACGCGTTCGACGCTGACGCCTGCAGCGCGCAGGTCGTGGTAGAGCCACTCGACCGGGTTGCCATGGATGGCGAGCACGATCCAGTCGGGACGGCGCTCGACGTTCTGGCCGGTGGGATGGTGCAGCAGCGTCAGCGTGTTGCCCTCGAGACCCATTGGTACGAGGTCCGTGGTCTGCGCGATGCCCTTCTCGCCAGCACGAATCCACCAGTTTTCCATGTCGAGGGTGATGCCGAGGTCTTGGCCGACGACCATGCCCGGCGTGACGATTTCGACGTTGCAGCCGCGATCGGCGAGCACTTCTGCAGTCGAGGTGGCGTGGTGGAATCCAATCTCGTCGATCAGCACGACGTCGCCAAAGGGCTCAGCGGTTCCCTCGAGGACCTCGCGAACGTCGGCGACGTTGGTGGCATCTTCCGGGACCCAGTACGGCCGTGCCGGTTCGGCCCCGGTCGCAATGATGACGTGGTCGGGGCGGCGTTCCTCGACCAGGCCGGGCCAGACGCCGACGTCGTATTCGAACTCGACGCCGAGCCGTCGACACTCGGCGAGTTGGTTGCGCACCATGTCGCCGAACTCGGCGCGGTTGGGTACCGAGGCCGCGATTCGAACCTGGCCGCCAGCCTCCGATCCCTTTTCGAACACGGTGACCGCGTGCCCGTTGCGGCGCGACGCGAGAGCTGCCTGCAATCCGGCGGGGCCGGCACCAACGACCATCACCGATTTCGGCTTGGGTGTGATCCGGATGGCACCGACACCTTCCGCCTCACGTCCGGTGCGGGGATTCTCGATGCAACCCAGCCACCGATTCAGACCCATGCGACCGACACACTCCTGGTTGCACGACAGGCAGAGCCGGGTCTCATCGGTGGCGCCGGCGCGGGCTTTCGCCGCGAAGTCGGCGTCGGCAATCTGGCCGCGCACGATTCCGACCAGGTCGCAGTGGCCTTCGGCGAGTGCTCGCTCGGCCTGGAGCGGATCCTTGAATCTGCCGACTCCGACCACGGGAAGGTCGACCGCCTTGCGGATCGCCGAGGGGATGAACATCGCGTAGCCCGGCGGGATGTGCATCGATGCCTCGATCATGAACAGGCTTGCCGTGGCCACACCGATCGACGTGTTGATGTAGTCGACCTGGCCGGTCTGCTCGACGAGTTCGGCGATGCGAACGGCGTCGTCGATCGTGGTGCCGCCGTCAATGAGTTCGTCCCCGCAGATTCGGACGCCGAGCGCAAGTCGATTGCCGATCACCTTGCGGACTGCTGAAACGATCTCAATCAGCAGGCGCGCCCGGTTCTCGAGCGAGCCGCCGTAGCCGTCTGTCCGTTTGTTGGTCGCCGGAGACAGAAACCCGCGGACGATGGAGCTGTGCGAGCACTGCAGTTCAATACCGTCGAAGCCGCCTTCGGCGCAGTGTTCAGCGACCAGCGCATACCCGGCGATGATTTCGTCGATCTCGGCGTGGGTGACGGCTTTCGGCACTTCGCGGAAGAGTGGATCGGCAACCGCGGAGGGAGCCCAGACCGGCAGTCGCGAGTACATCGATGACGCCTGCCCGCCGTTGTGGTTGATCTGCGCGAAGATCGGTGTGCGGTGCCGGTGGACGGCTTCGGTCATGGCCAGGTAGCCGGGAATGACGTCGCGGTGGAAGCCGTGGATCAGCTTCTCGTACGGCCAATCGGTCGGGTGAGTGGAGTGCTCTTCGGTGATGATCAGTCCGGTGCCGCCTGCGGCTCGGGCGGCGTAGTAGGCGGCGTGCTGAGCGGTCGGGAGACCGTCACGCGCGTAGTTCGTGAGGTGGGCCGAGAAAACGATTCGATTCCGTGTTTCGACCGGACCGAGTTGCAGCGGGGTCCACAGGTAGCGGCTGGACATGTGCCGACGACGCTATCTCTGCAAGTTGTTCCTGGTGAAACTGTGGTCGCAGACAGCATCGCGCCTAGTCGCGAGTCGAACTCGACTCAAGTTTGACCGTTTTCACGTCGATGGCATGACGATGGGCAACGGGATGAAACTGACTGGCGGCCAGACGTTGGTCGCTGTGGAGAACACGGGGAAGCAGCAGTTCGAAGCCAACCCGTCGTTGCTGCTTGACGTGATGCCTGTGGCGATGTTTGTCATCGACACAGCAGCGAACATCGTGTTCGTGAACGAACGACTGCTGGGCATGATCGGTCGAGAACGATCGACCGTGCTTGGGCGTTCCGCGATGGAATTCATTGACGATCGGGATGTGGACTTTGCCATCGATCTGCTCGCCAATGGCCCTGATTTCGACGGGATGGTGATGGGGCCGAGTCGGATTCGCTACGTCGACAGCGCCGGCGTGAGTCACTTCACGCAGTTTTGGTCCTACGAGGCGCCCGCCGAACTCGGTGTCGCCGGATATGTCGTGACGCTGACGCCCGAATCGGTTCGTGACGTCCTGGCGACAGCGGTGACGTCTGTTGCATCGGACGAACCGTTGGACCGGACTCTGGCGGCCATTGCCATGTGCGGCCGCGCGATGCCACTTGACGGCATCGGCTGCATTCTGCTTGTCGAGCCAGGGGCGCCAACCGACCAGGATTTGTTCCGCGTGATGGGGGAGTGGCCGATCGACGCGGATCTCGTCAATGCGCACGACACGCCATGGCGCCGATGTCTCGTCCGGAACGAACCACAGGATGTTCTGGACGCGACCTCGAGTGATGTTGACGCGCAGACCGGTGCAGAGATGGCGATGGCCCAGCTCCCGGCAGCGTGGGTGCGCCCAATCGTCGACGGATCCGGCGATGTCGCTGCCGTCTTGATTGTGTGGCGGCGTATCTCCGTCGTGGTGAGTCCGAACCAGGAGCAGCACATCACCGATGTGATCCGGTTGGCTCGCCTTGCGCTCGAGCAGGCCGATTGCCGCAGCGAGCTTGAGCTCGCTGCACGTCGTGATGCGTTGACCGGGGTGGGCAATCGGACGTCGCTGAACGACCGCATCGAGTCGGCGCGGACGCCCTCGAGCGTCTTGTTCATCGATCTCGACCGGTTCAAGGCTGTCAATGACACCTACGGCCACGCTGCCGGTGATGAGGTGCTGGCGCAGACCGCGCGCCGCATTGCGACAGCAGTACGCGGTGGCGGCGATGTGTATCGAGCCGGTGGCGATGAGTTCATCGTCGTCTGCGACCACGGATCAGGCTCCGACCAGGACCGCGAGCGAGGACTGTTGGCCCTTGCGGAGCGAATTATCAAGCACCTGCGCGCGCCGTTCGACTGTGTGGATCATCGGGTCCGGATTGGTGCGACGATTGGTATCGCGAGCGGTCGACCTCATCCTGAGGTTACGCGTTCACTGGAGGACACGATCCTCGTTGCCGACCGTGCGATGTACGCAGCGAAAGAACGTGCCCGAGGCACCATCCACCACGCGGACGTCGTGATACACGCCAGTTGACGCCGGTTGATGCCGATCGAGCGTGATGCCGAGTGAGGTCGTGTCGAGACGTGTCACGCGCGCTCCGCGCGTGTATCAACCACTCGTCGCGCGACGCATCGTAGATTGGCCCGTATGACAGTCGTTGGGAATGTCATCGCGCCCGGCAATGTCGCGGTGATCACCGGTGGAGCCGGTGGCATCGGTCTCGCCGTCGCCGAGCAGTTGATTGAGCGCGGCATGCGCGTGGTGCTCGCAGACATCAACGCACCAAAATTGCAGGCCACTGCAGGCCGACTCACTGAGGCGGGCGCCGACATCTCCATGTTCGTGTGCGACACCGCCTCAGAAGGCTCGGTCGCCGAACTCGCCGAGTACACGCTCGCCACCTACGGAGCAGCTCACCTCGTCTTCAACAATGCCGGCATCGCGGGAATGGGCGATGCCTGGAACGGCCCGATCGAACTCTGGCGCAAAGTGGTCGACATCAACCTCTTCGGAGTTGTCCACGGCATTCGTTCGTTCTTGCCGATCATGGACGAGCAGGGCCTCGGGCACATCGTGAGCACTGCATCGATGGCTGGTCTGGTCGCCATGCCGGGTGCGGCGCCGTACAACGCGACGAAACACGCGGTTGTTGCCATCAGCGAAGGGCTGCGCATCGAACTCGAGTCGACCGGGTCCCCGGTTGGTGTCAGCGTCCTGTGTCCCGGCTTTGTCCAGACCGATCTGATGGATGCCGAACCCGACCACGTCGACTCGCCGATGGGCGAGCTGATGAACGAAGCCGTCGCATCCGGCATTGCTGAGGGGATGCCCGCAAACGACGTCGCAACCGAGGTCGTCGATGCGGTCGGCACCAACCGCTTCTGGATCCTCACGCATGCCGACATGCGTGAACGGCCGGTCGAGCGCATGCAGCGTGCCGCCACCCAAACGAACCCACCAATGCCATTCGACGAAGCGGATACCGCACCCGCTGACGGCCAGAACTGAACGAGCGAGACAGAGACACATCATGGGAACATCCACGTCATCGTTTGGCGTCAGCAAGCGCGAGTCGCACGACTCGTCGGACTTCTACAGCCGGTTTGCTCCGCCGCAGATCAGCGACGACGACACCCTTGGCACCCATGACAAACTCGACGCGATCTATGTCGGCGACGCACGCAGTATGACGAAGGTGCCCGACGGATCGGTGGCACTCGTCGTTACCTCGCCGCCGTACTTCGCCGGCAAAGAGTATGAGACCGCCCTGGGCGAAGGGCACGTACCGGCCGACTACATCGAGTACCTCACCATGCTCCGCGACGTGCTCGGCGAATGTGTCCGCACGCTCGAACCTGGCGGGCGCATCGCAGTCAATGTGGCCAACCTCGGCCGCAAGCCGTATCGCAGCCTGGCTGCTGACGTCACCACCATTCTCCAGGATGATCTTCGACTGCTCCTGCGTGGCGAAGTGGTGTGGCAGAAGCAGCGTGGCGCCAGCGGTTCGTGTGCCTGGGGGTCGTACCAATCTCCGGCCAATCCGGTGCTGCGCGACACAACGGAGCGAGTCATCATCGCCAGCAAGGGCCGCTTCGATCGCGTCGGAACCGGTAACCGCGATGGCAATGGCGTCGACGGCGTGGCGACGGTGCCTGGCGACGAGTTCATGGAAGCCACACTCGACGTGTGGGAAATTCCCGCTGAGAGCGCGACACGAGTCGGCCACCCCGCACCGTTCCCAGTCGCGCTCGTCGAGCGCTGCCTGCATTTGTTCACCTACCAAGGTGACGTCGTGCTCGACCCGTTCATGGGCTCGGGGACTACGGCTGTTGCAGCGAAGAACACGGGTCGTCACTACGTCGGATACGACACCGATCCCGGCTACGTACAGCAGGCCAAAGAGCGGGTGAAGTCGATGGCGCCGCGGGAGATGCCTGATCGGCGCACGCTGAAAGACATGGCGCGGATACTCCTCGACGAAGCGGGATACACCGATGTCGACGAAGCCGCCCGGGTGTCGCCTGGTGTCACGGTGAACTTCCGCGGCGTTGGCCCTGATGGCGTCACTCGGATCTTCGAACTCGGTGGCGTCAACACGCCGGCTCGACCAGGACTCAGCAGGGTTGAGAACGTGTGGAAGTCGATCGCGAAGGCGGCGATCTGTCGCGAGGTTGCACCCGACGTCGATGTCGTGGTGCTCACCGTCGGCACCATTCGCGGGGGGCCGTTGGCCGCTGTTTCTGGTGATAGCGGACCGATCACAGCGGTCATCGATGCGTCGAGCGATGATGCGCTCGAGCGCATCATCGCTCTCTGACTGCAGCGGTCCGCCGGCCTCGATGGTCGTCGGGTCGAGGAAGGACAGGAGTAGTTTGCCGCAGTGACATTGAGCGCTCGCGAGTTCACGGCGACTGATCGCCGGGCGCTGCACGCGGTGGCCGTGCAGTTCTTCGTCAACGGTGCGGTGTTCGCCTCCTTTGTGCCGCGGCTCCCAGAGATTCGTGACCGGCTCGACCTGAGCCTCGACGAGTTGGGCGCAGTCCTCACTGCGGGCGCAGCGCTCGGCCTGCTGGCAAGCATGTGGTCGCCGCGCATCATTGATGCCGTTGGAACGCGCAGAGCACTGATTGTGTTCGTCTTGGTGTTGCTGTGCGGTCTGCAGATCGTCGGGTTCGCCGAAGTCTGGTGGATGCTCTTGTTGGGCTCGGCAGTGATGCTGGCCGCTGACGGCGTCGTCGACATCGCGATGAACCTTCAGGGATCCTGGTTGAGTTCCCGCCGGCACGCACCAGTGATGAATCGCCTGCACGGGCTCTGGAGCCTCGGCACGGTGGCCGGGGGGCTCGCCGCCGCGCAGGCCGCGGCATCAGGGCTCTCGCTGCGGATGCACCTGATCGTTGTCGGCGCCGTGCTGCTCGGCGCGCTCGTCTTTGTCGGGTCGGGGCTGTTGAAAGTCGACGAAGGAGCAAACACCAAGTTCCACGATCTGCCACGACCGGCCCGCAGAACGCGGCAGCGGTGGATCACGCTGATACTGCTCGCCGCAGCCGGCGGGTTTGCCCTCACCGTTGAACTCGTCTCGACCGATTGGGCCGCATTCCGGTTGAGCGAGGACTTTGGGGCATCGGCGGGCTTCGCTGGCCTCGGATTTGTCGCGTTCACGATCGGGATGACTGTCGGCCGACTCGGTGGCGACTCGGTGCTGATTCGCGTCGGAAGCGATCGGCTGCTGCGCGGCGCCATCGTCGTGTCCGGTCTCGGTCTTGCCGTTGCAGCGTTCGCACCGAATCGGTGGATGGTGCTCGCTGGGTACGTGGTCGCCGGTGTCGGCATCTCAACCTTCTTCCCGAAGCTGTATGACGATGCCGCGAGGTTCCCAGGTCGACGCGGCGCAGCGCTCACCTGGTTGCGAGCGGGATCCGGAGTGACAGCGCTGGTCATCCCGGTGGCGGTCGGAGTGTTGGCCGAGTCGCGGCTCTCCGTTGGTGCAGCAACCGCAATTTTGACGCTGCCATGCACGATTGGCTTCTTGCTCGTGTCGCTGGGGTCGGAACGTTCCGCGTCGCAAGCGAAGGCGTGAACACGTTGCGCGCAGACAGCGCCACTTCCACACGCGTGTGGCCGCGAAGGACCAGCCCGCATCACGCGATGCGTTGGGCTTGCGGATCGGTACGGTCTGGCCAATGGCACGGGGACCGCGCGGACTGACGCGTCGCATCAAGCAGGCCGGCGACGGTGTTGGCCGACTGATCAGTGAATCTGAGCGACGGCTTGGGGAGCGTGGCGTCGATCTGGGACCCGGCCGGCAGAGGGCGCGCCGAAGCGTCGACGAGGTCCGAGCCGAACTCGACACGCTCGTCGGACTCGACTCCGTCAAGGAGCAGGTGTCGACACTGATCGCGTCACTGAGCATTCAGCAGCAGCGTCGCAAGCATGGGCTGGCCGAAGTGGCAGCGAGCCAGCACCTGGTGTTCTACGGCAACCCCGGCACAGGAAAGACGACTGTCGCCCGCCTCGTGGCGGAGATCTACGGCGCACTCGGCTATCTCGAGAAGGGTCATCTGGTCGAGGTCGATCGGGCTCAACTCGTCGGACAATACGTTGGGCACACCGCGTTCAAGACCAATCGGGCCATCAAGCGTGCGCTCGATGGCGTGTTGTTCATCGACGAGGCGTACGCGCTGTCGCCAGCCGGACCGAAGAGCCTCGATTTCGGTTCAGAGGCGATCGAAACGTTGATCAAGCGGATGGAAGACCATCGTGGTCGGCTCGTCGTCATCGTTGCCGGATACCCCGAATTGATGGGTCAGTTCCTCGCCTCGAACCCCGGACTGCGCTCGCGCTTCTCCCGTGAGATCGCGTTCGACGACTACACCGACCTCGAGCTCGTGGCGATCATGGACAAGACAGCCGCTGATGCTGAGTACGTCATCGCGCCCGAAGCACACGATGCACTGCTCGACATCTTTCGAGCAGCCCGTCATCAGAGCGGATTCGGTAACGCGCGGTACGCGCGAAACCTGTTCGAGCAGGCTGTCAATCGCCAGGCACTCCGCCTCGACGCGGCAGGGATGATCGACCTCAATCGAGATGAGCTCCTCACACTCACTCGCACCGACATCGACGAGGCTGCTCGCCTGGTCTGACCCTGGTGGTGACGCCCCAGAGTTACTCGTTGCCACCGCGAGATTCGGCTGCCTTCGCGTCCGATGGCAGAGGCAGCAGCATTGGAACACTGTTCGAGAAAGATGCCCAGGGGGCTGGCCAGCGTCTGATTCTGGGCTCTAGGGTCAGGACATGCGTGTTCATCTCGATGTTGAAAAGTGCCAGGGCCACAACCGTTGCTACGCGTTGGCACCCGAATTGTTCGATGTTGACGACTACGGCCAAGCCGTCCTGATCGGCGACGGTGATGTGTCGGCCGACCTCGAGGCCAAGGCACGTCTCGCTGCGTCGAACTGTCCGGAATACGCGATCACGATCTCCGACTGACCAGCTGGATGACCGACACGATCGAACCCACCGAACCTCTGGAGATTTCCGACACTCCGGAGAACGCGCTCTCCTGGGAACGCACTCCGTACAACGCCGACGACTATGGGCCGGTCACCGACTGGGCGACCGACCTCGACCACGCCGACCCCGGCTACAACCCAAATGCGCCTGAGGTGTGGAAGGAACTGCGCGACAGCGGCTGTCCCGTCGCCCATTCCGATCGCTACGGCGGCATGTGGGCTCCGATCACGCACGAGGCGGTGCACGACGTCGCGTACGACACGGAGAACTTCACGAGTCGCAGTGTCGTGGTCACCCACCTCCGCCCAGGCGACGCTGCTATCCCTGCGCCCATCGGTGTCGTACCGCCGATCTCGAGTGATCCGCCGTTCCACGGGATGGCGCGTCGTCTGCTGCTGCCACCGTTCGCTCCAAAGCAGATCGAGCCCTGGGAGGCCGAAGTCCAGATTCTGTGCCGCCGCCTCCTCGACGAGATGGGTGACGTCGCGCCTGGCGACACCGTCGATGCAGCGGTGCAGTACGCACAGCACATTCCGGTCAACGTCATTGGACGCATGCTCGGGTTCCCCGAAGAAGACGAGGCGCTGTTCCGCGAGTTTGTGCACAACACGCTCGAGACGATCAACGCCGAGCCGGGGACCCGTCGCGAGAACTTCCTCAAGCTGGACGAGTACCTCGACAAACAGGTGCAAGACCACATCGACAACCCGCGCGAGGATCTCACCGACTACCTCCTCAACGTCGAGCTGGGCGGCGAGAAGCTGTCGCCCGAGCACGTGCGTGGCTCGATTGTGCTGCTGCTCATTGCGGGCATCGACACCACGTGGTCGGCGATTGGTTCATCGCTCTGGCATCTGGCGCAGACTCCGTCGGACCTCGACCGCCTCGGGTCCGAACCCGAGGTGATGACCTTCGCGCTCGAAGAGTTCCTCCGTGCCTACGCCCCGGTCACGATGGCCCGTATGGTCGCCAAGGACGTGGACTTCCATGGGTGCCCCATGAAGAAGGACGACTGGGTGCTCCTGCCTTTCCCTGCGGCCAACCGCGATCCGCGGGCATTTGAGGACGCTGATGAGTTCATCATCGACCGGGAGTCGAACCGGCACGCAGCCTTCGGGCTTGGTATTCACCGATGCCTCGGTTCGAACCTCGCCCGGCTCGAACTCAAGGTGGCGATCGAGGAATTCATCACCCGGTTCCCCAAGTTTGAGCTCGCCGGTGACGTGACGTGGAGCGCCGGTCAGATTCGTGGACCGCGTGTGCTGCCGGTTCGCATCCTCGAAACCACCTGACCTCCGATTCACCGGAGACGGACCAGGGACAGGAGAACGGACCGTCCTTACACGAACGTCGCACTCACCGAGGCTGCACCGCACGCGCACCCGATAGTGAGCGCTGCGTAGGCCGATCCCCAACGCCATCCGAGCGAACGTGCCTCCAGCGCGAATGTCGAGTAGGTGGTGAGCGCGCCGCAGAATCCGATGCCGATGATGGTGACGACACTGTCGGAGAAGTCTGCGCTCAGGGTGTAGCCGAGCACTGCGGCGCCGACGGTGTTGGCGACAAGTAGCGCCTGCCACGAGCACACGAGGAGGCCCAGGGCGAGTCGGGCAACAGCGCCCAACGCGGCGGCGCAGACGAAGACGATCGGCGTCATGTGTCGTCACCTCTGCAGAGGTTGGTGCGGGCAAGCTGCTGAGACAGGGCGGACGCGAGTCCGACTGCGGCAGCGCAGCTTGCGACGGTGACTCCGCCATACGCGACGGCAGTACCGGTCATGTCGCGGTCGACGAAGTCGTTGAGTTCGACGGCGAACGACGACATCGTGGTGAAGCCGCCAAGCAGGCCGGTGACGATGGCGTCCCAGCGCAGCGATCCGCGTTCGAGCCGGTGGACCGCGACGCCAATCGCCAGGCAGCCGAGCACATTGACGATGAGTGTCCACCACGGCCAAGAGCCGGTCTCGACGTCGAAAAGCGTTCGGACGGCCCAGCGCAGTGTTGCCCCGGTCGCGCCGCCTGCAGCAACGGCAGCGATCGTCAGAGGAAGGTTGCGGCCCTCGATCTGAGCGCTCGACGGAAACAACTGCACCTGCAGTTGCTAGCAAACGGCGGAGGTCGGCCACGGGGATTCATACTCAACTCTCACCCGCGCCGGCCGCGCGAGCGGCAAGACTGGCGAGGTGAATGCTTCGGCCAACGATCGTGCACCGGCTCATCTTCTGGTCGCTGAGGATGACCGCGCCGTGCGCGAATCGCTCGTGCGAGCGCTCGAACTTGAGGGCTATCGCGTCACGGCCGCGTCGAACGGTGCGGAGTGTCTTGACGCTGTCGCGCGCGACGAGCCGGCAGCGCTTCTGCTCGACGTGTCGATGCCGCTCGTCGACGGTTTGACGGTGTGTCGCGTGGTGCGTTCCGAAGGTAATCGGCTGCCAATTTTGATGCTGACCGCTCGGACGGAGACCTCCGATCGCGTCGCGGGCCTCGACGTCGGTGCGGACGATTACTTGCCGAAGCCGTATGACCTTGATGAGTTGCTCGCCCGTCTGCGAGCACTGTTACGCCGAGCGGAGTACGCCGGAGAGGATGTGGCCGCGACCCTTGACGTTGGCGACCTTCGCCTCGATCCCGCAGCCCGTCGTGTGTTTCGTGGTGAACGCGAGATCGATTTGTCGAAGACCGAGTTCGACCTGCTCGAACTGCTGGTCGAGAACCAGGGGATCGTGCTCGATCACACGACGATCTACGAGCGCATCTGGAACTACGACTTCGGGCCAGATTCCAAGAACCTTGCGGTCTACATCGGGTACCTCCGTCGCAAGACCGAGGCCGAGGGCGAGCAGCGACTCGTGCAGACGGTGCGCGGCGTGGGCTACACGGTCCGGACACCATTGTGAATTCACTGCGGCTGAAGATCGCCGTGGCGATGGCCGTCCTGGTCCTCGTGGCCACTTCCGTCGTCGGGGCGATCAGCTACCGATCGACCAGTGCTCGACTCATCGCCGAAGTCGACGACTCGATCAGTGAGGCCACGACGCTGCTCGTCAGACGGGGCGACGACAATCGCTTTCGAATCCCGGCGCGTGGTCTGCTCGGGATCTACTCGGTGCGTGTGCTGAATGTTCGGGCCGAGACGGTCAACAGTTCGTTTGAGGTCGATCTTCCAGTCAGCGACGCCGCGCTGAGTGTGGTCGGTGTGAATCGCGGGTTCGATCAGTCGACGGTCGAATTCGGTTCCGAACGTTTCCGGGTACACACCGTTGGGCGCGATGCCGGTGCTGTTCAGGTCGCCCGCTCGCTGGGTGAGACCGATCGAGTGCTGCGCGACGTCCAACGTCGCACTGCGTTGTTCGTTCTCGTCGTTTCGTCGCTCGCCGCAGCGGTGGGTTGGCTTCTCGCCAGCACGGTTGCTGCGCCGCTGCGTCGTCTGACCCGAGCGGCGAGCGAAGTGGAGCAGTCGGGCGACCTGAACGTTGCACTGCCCGAGCCGGGGAAGGATGAAGTCGGCCGCCTCGGCTCGGCGTTTGGCTCGATGCTCGGTGCGCTCCAACGGTCTCGAGGCGAACAGCAGCGGTTGGTGCAGGACGCGGGTCACGAACTCCGGACCCCGTTGACCAGCCTGCGGACGAACCTTGCCGTGCTCCGTCGGCACCCGGACATGGCGCCTGACATGCAGGAACGGATCCTGGAGGACCTCGACAGCGAGGTCGGCGAACTCACTGAACTCGTCAACGAACTGGTCGCTGTTGCGTCTGGCGAACTTGCCGACCAGCCGCCGCAGGATCTTCGACTCGCCGAGGTGGCTCGCCGTGTGGCCGCGCGTGTTGGCCGACGACGGGAGCGATCTGTCGTCGTGGAAGTCGGGGTGCGCGTCGGTGAGGAAGCCACGGTGTTTGCGCCGCTCGCCGGAATCGAACGGGCGATCACCAATCTCGTCGAGAACGCCGCGAAGTTCGATCAGAGCGATGCCGAGATCCGCGTGGAGGTTGACGGGGGCAGGCTCATGGTCATTGACCATGGGCCGGGCATTCCAGAAGACGATCTCTCGCTGGTCTTTGACCGATTCCACCGCGCTACGGCGTCGCGGACGTTGCCGGGTTCAGGGCTGGGGTTGGCGATCGTGCGTGAGATCGTCGAGCGGCACCGTGGCACTGTGAGCGCAGTCAACCGGCCTGGCGGTGGCGCGTCGGTCGGCTTCGAGTTGCCAGTCCAGGACGCGCCGACCTCGGCGAACCCTGCATGACCTGACCGGCACCACTGCGGCTTCGTGCGGCTTCGTGCGCTGCTGGAGTCACACCCGACTCTTACCTTGCTCCGGTTTCCTCCTCACCGGGGACTGTCATCGTCGTCGACATCCCCCACAGCGTTCTGGAAAGGAACACGACATGAACAACACGGTCTCCCCTCAGGCCCAGCAGCCCCGGTCCTCGAAGAAGGGCTTGGCCATCGGTCTCACCGCCGGGCTCGTCGGTGGCTCACTCGCCGGCTTGGTGCTCGGCGTGCCGGGCCTCTCCAGTGCGGCCGATGACGACGACACATCCCCCGCCGCTCCCGCCGCACTCGTGCAGCAGGTCGACGACACCGTCGGCGAAGGCACCCAGACCAATCCTGGCGAACGTCTCCGCGACGCGCTGCAGCCACTCGTCGTCGACGGCACGTTGACCGCATCCCAAGCTGATTCAGTCGCCACCCACCTGGTCGAGAATCGGCCGGAGCGCGGCGATCGCGGCGATCGTGGAAATCATGGACGTCGTGGCCCCGGCAAGTTCGCCCGTTCTGAGGTGCTGACCGAGCTTCTTGGCGTCGGTGCCGACGAGTTGCGGGAGGAGCTCCGCGCCGGATCAACCCTGGCTGAAATCGCAGCTGCGAACGGTGTCGAAACCAGTGCCGTGATCGCTGCGCTGGTGACCCAAGCCGAGGAGCGCATCAACACTGCCGTCGAGGCCGAGCGGATCACGGCAGAGGAGGTCGCGGAGAAGCTCGCCAAGATCGAGACACGCATCACCGACAAGATCAACGGCAACTGATCCCCCCACAGGAGCCGTCGAACGGTCCCGTCGTGCTCGGCACGGCGTGACCGTTTCGGCCGTAGCGTCGCCGGGGTGATTTGCGTCGATCTCTCCGACGTCGGGCTGGCTCAGCCCGACAAGGTGCTCTTCAGTCATGTCGACGTCACCATCTCAAAGGGCGATCGCGTCGCTGTGGTCGGCGTCAATGGTTCCGGCAAGACCACGCTCCTGCGGATCATGACGGGAGCGCTCACGCCGGACAGCGGTGATGTGCGGTTCGGCCGAGGTGCGCGGATTGTGTCGCTCGAGCAAGATCCTGTGTTGCCGGAGGGACTGGTCCGCGACGTCCTCGGCGACGGATGGGAAGTGCAGGCTGCCGCAACGACGCTGGGCGTCTTGCCGTTATTCGACCGTCGCACCGACCAGTTGTCGGGTGGCCAAGCCAAGCGGGTTGCGCTTGCGAAGGTGCTGGCGGACGACCAGCAGGGTGCCTTCGACATGGTGGTCCTCGATGAGCCGACGAACCATCTCGATCTCGAGGCAATCGAGTGGCTTGAATCGCGCCTCGTTGCGATGAGCGCGGCGTTGGTGCTGGTCACCCACGACCGACATGCACTTGATCGACTGACGACGGCCGTTGGCCCGAGCCGCGTCGTCGAACTCGACAACGGACAGTCGTACATCCATCAGGCGGCGGCTGGGTCAAGCGCTTATGCGACGTACCTCGATGCTCGCGCCGAGCGAATCGAACGAGAAGCAGCGGAAGAATCAACGCGCAAGATCTTGGCGCGCAAGGAGCTTGCTTGGCTGCGTCGTGGCGCGCCCGCGCGTTCGACGAAGCCCAAGGCGCGACTGCGGAGTGCCGCCGAGATCATCTCAGGCGGCCCCGCAGCCGCCGGCGTACGTGGCAACGACCTCGAGTTGGGTGCTGGAACGTCTCGCCTCGGCAATCAAGTCGTCGAGCTGATCGGCGTCACGCAACGGTTCGACGCGCACACGGTCTTTGAGAACATCGACCTGCTCATCGAGCCCGGCGCCCGGCTTGCAGTTGTCGGTCCGAACGGGTCGGGTAAGACCACGCTGCTCGACATCGTCGCAGGGCGGGCCGCACCCGTTGCGGGCGAGGTCAAGCGAGGGCAGACCGTCGTGGTCGGCTACGCCGATCAGCACTCGTCTTCGCTCGATCCGGACGCCATTGTCCGCAAGGTGGTCGCAGGGCCCTACCGGGAGCCCGACCATGAGGACAAGGCGCTCCTCGAGAAGTTCTGGTTCGACTCCACTGCCCAATACGCGCCGACGCGGATGCTGTCGGGCGGCGAACGTCGCCGGCTGCAACTGGTGATGGTGCTGGCCACGAAGCCGAACCTGCTGATCCTGGATGAGCCCACGAACGATCTTGATCTCGACACATTGCGGTCACTCGAGTCGTTTCTTGATGAATGGCCCGGTGCACTCGTCACGTCCAGCCACGACCGAGCCTTTCTCGATCGTGTGGCAGATCACGTGCTGGCGATCGACGAGGACGGCACCATGCACCGTGTGCCCGGCGGCGTCAGCGGTTGGCTTGCGGAGCGTTCGACCGGTCGGACTGGAAGATCAGTTGGATCGGCGAAAAAGGTCAGCGCATCGAAGGCTGGACCCGCCACGGCCGATTCGTCGAGTCGGCCGGGCAAGCCGAAGGCGGCTCGGACGGGACCGAGCCCGTCGACCCTCGGCCGGCAACTTCGTGCGGCCGAACAGGCGATGGTCAAAGCACAGAAGCGCGTCGACTCCCTCACCGAGCGGTTGACCGGTCTCACTGATTCATCGGAGCTGCAAGCGGTTGGTCAGGACCTGGCGACGGCACAATCCGAACTCGACGAGCACGAACTCCTCTGGCTCGAACTGGCCGAACAAACACACTGAGCGAAGGCCAGTCTGGTGAGGGCCACGTCCAGGCGCCACCGCTGTCGCGGCTGGAGTGCAGAGGCGGACGTCACGCCAGGAGAAGGCTGCCGAGTCCGACGATGGCGATGGCGGCGAGCAGCCAGAGGGCGACGCGCCGGAAGGCTGTCTCCGAAGTCGAACGGAACTTCAACGAACCAGCGACGATGCCAGCGACGAGCAGCGGAATGCCGAGCAGGACGCGCCAGAACAACTCATCGGTCAGTTCGCCCGCAACGAACAGTCCGACGATGACGACGAGATTCGAAGCAAAGAAGTATGCGATGAGTGTGGCTCGAGTCTCCGCTGCTGAGATCGCCGCCATACTCATCGCGAACACGAGCACCAGCCCCGCCATCGCCGTGGCCCCGTTCACGACACCTGCGACGACCCCGACACTGAAGACCAGCAGTGGTGTGGGATGAACTCGAGCCGAGTGGTTGACGAGCAGTCCGGCGGTGAGCGCCAGCAAGACGGCGAGGGTGACGCCGCGCAGGACGTCGCTATCGACGGTTGTGAGAATCACCAAGCCGATCGGGTTGCCGACGATCGCGGCAGCCAACAAGAGGCGGAAATCGGGCCAACGAATCTCGTGCCAGATCGAGGGGCCCTGCGCAAGGCTCGCTAAGACCTCAAACGTGAGCGCGAGCGGCACCGCCGCCACCGGTTCGATCACGAAGGTCGCTCCGGCGACGAGCACAGCGGAGAAACCGAATCCGGAATAGCCGCGGATGTATGAGGCAACGAGCAGTACAACGGCGCAGAAGGCCAGTTCGCCGGCGCTGAGTTCGACCAGCGACGTCACGATCACCACGTTACGCACCGGGCGGACTTGACGAGCTCGTTGGGTGCGTGTGGTCGCGAATCGTGCTGCAGGTGTGATGCCCGTCGTCGCGGGACGGCTCGACCGTGACAGTCCATCCCTAGAGTGATTCCCGCATGAGTGACGAGGAGCTGTTCGGCGACATTCCCCATCCGGCGGACGCGCCGTCCGCTGAGTCGGATCAGGCCGAACCAACTGGGCCGTTCGGCGCGGAGAGCGAGATCGTCTCGCATGGCCTGTCACCGTTCGCTCAAGGGCTCAATCCCGATCAGCTCGATGCCGTGGTCCACCAGAGTGGGCCCTTGCTGGTGGTCGCCGGTGCCGGTTCGGGCAAGACGCGGGTGCTCACGCATCGCATCGCACACCTCATCCATGTGGGCGTGCATCCCTCAAAGATTCTGGCGATCACGTTCACCAACAAAGCCGCTGCCGAAATGCGCGAACGCGTCGCCGTACTGGTCGGACCGGTCGTCAAGACGATGTGGGTGTCCACCTTCCACTCGGCATGCGTCCGCATCCTGCGCGCCAATGCCGACGCGCTCGGCTACCCCCGACAATTCTCGATCTACGACTCAGCCGACACCAATCGCCTCACCGGCTACGTCATCCGCGACCAGGGGCTCGACTCGAAGCGCTTCACACCACGCGGCGTGCACGGCATTATCAGCAACTGGAAGAATGAGCTGGTCTCTCCGGCCGAAGCAGCCGGCGGCGCTGAGAACATCTTTGATCGCAAGCACGCCGAGGTCTACGCCGAGTATCAGGCGAGGCTCCTCAAGGCCGGTGCGATGGACTTCGATGACCTGCTGACCAAAACCGTCGAGCTGTTCAAGAATCACGGCGACGTCCTCGAGCACTACCGCGAACGTTTCGCCCACATCCTCGTCGACGAATACCAGGACACCAATAACGCTCAGAACCAGATGGTGCTGATGCTCGCCGGCGGCCACAACAACGTCTGCGTCGTCGGCGACACCGACCAGTCGGTCTATCGATTCCGTGGCGCAGATTTTCGCAACATCTTGCAGTTTGAGGAGGCGTTTCCCGACGTCACCACGGTGGTGCTCGACCAGAACTATCGCAGCACGCAGACGATCCTCGATGCCGCGAACGCCGTCATTGAGAACAACACTGAGCGTCGGCCAAAGTCGCTGTGGACCGATAGTGGCAGTGGCGAACGCATCCAGCGATATCACGCTGAAGACGAAGGCGATGAGGCCAACTGGGTTGCCGGCACGGCGAAACAGTTGCAACGTGATGCCGACGCGAACTTCCGCGACATCGCCGTGCTGTACCGAACCAACGCACAGAGTCGTGTCATCGAAGAAGCGTTCATGCGCCAAGGAGTCCCCTACAAGGTGGTGGGTGGCACTCGGTTCTACGACCGGCGCGAAGTGAAAGACGCCATGGCCTACTTGCGTGCGGTCGTCAACCCCGCTGATGAGGTCAGCCTCAAGCGGATTCTGAACGTTCCGAAGCGAGGCATTGGCGATACCAGCGTGGCCAAGCTCGACGCGTTTGCCGCCGCTGAGGGCATCGGGTTTGCCGACGCTCTGCGGCGATGCGACGAGGCGGGCGTGAGCGGCCCCGCGCTCCGTGGCATCGGCAAGTTCGTGGAACTGGTCGATGGCATGACCGGCATGGTTGACGACGACCAGTACGGGCCGGCGGACATCCTCCAGCTGGCACTCGACGGGTCGGGTTACCTCGCTGAGCTCGAAGCCGAAGACTCCGTCGAAGCGCATACCCGTCTCGAGAACATGGGTGAGTTGATCGGGTCGGCACGTGAGTTCACCGTGATCTCTGAGTTCATGGAACAGGTCGCGCTCGTTGCTGACACTGACGACCTGCCAGAGGGCGAGGTCGAAGACATGGTGATTCTCATGACGTTGCACTCGGCGAAGGGCCTCGAGTTTCCTGTCGTGTTTCTCGCCGGCGTCGAAGAGGGCATCTTTCCGCACATCCGGTCGCTCACCGAACCGATCGAAATGGAAGAGGAGCGTCGACTCGCGTACGTCGGCATTACGCGGGCAATGAATCGGCTGTACATGAGCCATGCGTGGAGCCGGCAGTTGTTTGGGTCGACGCAGTACAACCCTCCGTCGCGGTTCTTCGACGAGATCCCCGAAGGGTTGATCGAGGCGAGCGGCAACGTGAGTGGCCGCTCCAGCTATGGGCGTCAGAGTTACCGATCGGGCTACGGCGGTGGCTCCGGCAGCGGTCGACCCGATCGCGAAGGGCGCGGGAGCGACTCCTCCTACACGCCGCCGCCGTACCGGCGCGCAGCCGACGAGGAGATACCGGGGCGCGACATCAATGCCGATGTGAACGACGATGTTCAAGACGCCAAGCAGGCACAGGACGCACATCGCGATCGTGTCGTCGAAGCAGCGATGCAGTTCGCAAAGAAGCATGCCCCCGAGCCGTCGAACAGCCAGGAACTCGGGCTGCACATCGGCGACGGTGTCGAGCATCCCAGCTTCGGTGCGGGAGTGATCATCGACATTTCCGGTGAGGGCGAGAAGGCCGAGGCCACGATCAACTTCACCGGCACGGGCACCAAGCACCTTTCGCTCGCGTGGGCGCCGCTCAAGAAGATCGAGTGATCGATCTGGTCAAGAAGATCGGGTCAGACGGCGCGGTATCTGGCAGAATCAAAGACGTGAAGGCAGCAATTCTGGTTGAGAGCTTGTCCGGCAATACGTGGAAGGCGGCCGAAAACGTCGCCGAGCTGCTGCAGCAGGAGCGGTGGACCATCACGGGCTTGTCCAAGGTCAAGCATCCCGACCACCAGTCGATCCACGAAGCGGACCTGGTCCTGGTCGGAACCTGGGTGCACGGAGCGTTTCTGTTTGGGCAGGCACCATGGGCTGCCAACAACATCGCGAACCTTCCCGCAATGCGCGGGAAGAAGGCTGCCGCGTTCTGCACGTTTGCACTCGACCCGGGCCGCAGCCTCGACAAGCTCACGAATGTGCTCGGAGACACCGGCGCCTACGTCATCGGCGGACTGGCCATGAGTCGGAGCAAGCTCGACCAGCACAGCGAAGAGTTCGCTGCGCGACTTCTCGACGCGACCGTCGACGCCTGACTCCGAGTCGGCGCTTAGCGCCCGGTGTCGTTGGTGACGCCGCTGAGATCGATCGACAGCAATCGCTGGTTTTCGACGACGGGATTCACGCCTGGCGGGGGTGGTGACAGTTCGCTCACGTCGATGGTGTTGCCATCGCAGTCGGTGAACTTGCGTGTTCCGTCACCGTCTTCGTTGCGTACTTGCTCGACGACACAGCTTTCGTCTCCACCGGCCGGGTACGCGTAGTACACGACCCAGCCGATTGCGGGGTCATCGCCGGTGTGGTCGAGCACGATGGTGCGCTCTCCCTCGGTCGTGCCGAGGCCCGGAAAGAGAATGGGGCCCTTGTCGACGATCTCGTCGGCGACGTTGGTCACGCTGCCGACGCGCAAGTTGGACGGGGCAAGCCGATCAGATGTTGGCGCGTCGCCGCGCGAGATATATGCCGCGAATCCCCACAGCATCAGCCCGATCAGGCCGAGGACCGCGAGCCCGCCCAGGTTGGGGAGCAGCGCACGCGTCAACGGCGATCGAAGCTTGACCGGCTTGTCGTTCACCTTCGCCACCACCTCAGTCTGCCGCCCCCAGCTCGTTTCGCGTCGGCGGGGAAACGGACTGGGCCTGGTTCCCGCCCACCTGCACGGTGTCAGAGGTGCCTCGGGTCGGTTGGTGGAACACGGCACGTGCGGCATAAGGTTCTGAACTTGTGAAGCGTCCGTACCGCATCGTTGTTGCCAAGCCTGGCCTGGATGGCCACGATCGTGGCGCCAAGACCATCACCCGTGCCCTCCGGGACCACGGTTTCGAGGTCATTTACACCGGTCTGCACCAGACGCCCGAACAGATCGCAGAAACCGTGTTGCAAGAAGATGCAGACGGCGTCGGTCTCTCGCTCCTTTCCGGCGCGCACCTCACGCTCTTCCCGCGCGTGATGGAAGAGCTTCGCAATCGTGACCTGGGCGACGTGCTCGTCTTCGGCGGCGGGGTCATCCCCGACGCTGACGCACGTGCGTTGCAGGAGCAGGGTGTCGCAAAGATCTTTGGTCCCGGATCGTCATTGCAAGCAATTGGCGAATGGCTGGAGACGGCCCTGGACGAGACCGAAGCCTGACACCCGCCAACATTCGCAACCCATCCGCACACATGAAAGAGAGGGGACCCCACCGTGGATCTCTTTGAATATCAGGGCAAGCAGTACTTCGCCCGCTATGACATTCCGGTCAGCCCTGGAGGGCCTGCCGACACCGTTGATGAGGCGGTGAAGGAAGCTGCGTCTGCTGGTTACCCCGTTGTCGTCAAGGCGCAGGTGCAGGTCGGCGGCCGCGGTAAGGCCGGTGGCATCAAGCTGGCCGACAATGAAGCCGAAGTGCGAGAACACGCCGGCAACATTTTGGGCATGGACATCAAGGGACACGTTGTGCGTCGTCTCTGGGTTGAGGCTGCGTCTGATATCGACGAGGAGTACTACGTCTCCTTCACCCTCGACCGCAGCGAGAAGAAGCACCTCATGATGTTGTCGCGCGAAGGTGGCGTCGAGATCGAGGTCGTGGCGGAAGAGAACCCCGATGCGATCGTCAAGCTCCACATCGACCCGGTGGACGGCCTCTCCGAGGCCGTCGCCCGCCAGGCATGCATCGAGGCCAAGCTCCCCGAGCGGGCGATCGACGGTGCGACCGACATCCTCGTGAAGCTGTACCGCTGTTACGACGAGGGCGATTGCGACCTCGCCGAGATCAACCCGCTGATTCTGAAGCCGACCGGTGAAGTGCACGCGCTCGACGCCAAGGTCACCCTCGACGGCAACGCCGAGTTCCGCCACCCCGAGTGGGACGCTTTCCGCGGTCTCACCGAGATGGACGACCGCGAGAAGATGGCTGCCGAAAAGGACCTGCAATACATCGGTCTCGACGGCACCGTCGGCATCATCGCGAACGGTGCTGGGCTGGCAATGTCGACCCTCGACGTCGTCAATCAGGTTGGCGGTTCAGCCGCGAACTTCCTCGACATCGGCGGCGGCGCTAACGCCGACGTGATGGCCGGTGCGCTCGAAGTCATCAACTTCGACGAGAACGTCAAGTCGATCTTCATCAACATCTTTGGTGGCATCACCCGTGGCGAAGAAGTTGCCAAGGGCATCGTCGAGGCGATGGGTCGCGTTGATCTCAAGGCTCCGATCGTGATCCGCCTCGATGGCACCAACGCCGAGGAGGGTCGTCAGATTCTCCTCGATGCAGGCATTCCGGAAGACAAGCTCCGCTCGGAGCCGACCATGCTCGAAGCTGCTCGCGCAGCTGTCGCGCTCGCAAGCTGAGGTACTGACATGGCAATTTTTGTTGACGAGAACACGAAGGTCATCGTCCAAGGCCTGACCGGTGGTCAGGGCAAGTACCACGGCCTCCGCAACCGTGACTATGGCACCCAGGTCGTCGGGGGCGTCACGCCCGGCAAGGGTGGCCAGGACGTCGAGGGCATTCCGATCTTCAATTCGGTCGCCGAAGCCGTCGAGGCAACCGGAGCGAACGCGTCGTTCGCCGCCGTCCCGCCGAAGTTCGCTTCTGGCGCCATCATGGAAGCCGCCGAAGCCGGCATCGGATTCGTCGTGTGCATCACCGAGGGCATTCCGGCCCAGGATGAGGCCAAGGTCTTCAACCGCCTGGTTCGCGACTTCCCAGGAACCCGTCTGCTCGGCCCGAACTGCCCCGGCATCATCAGCCCCGGCAAGTGCAACATCGGCATTACCGCTGGTGAGATCGCTCAGAACCCGACGGCCGACGGTCCGAACGTGGGCATCGTCTCGCGTTCCGGCACGCTCACGTACCAAGCGCTCTACGAGCTCAAGCAGCGTGGCATCGGCGTGTCGACCTGTGTCGGCATCGGTGGCGACCCCGTCCCCGGCACCAACTTCATCGACTGCCTCTCGGAGTTCCAGAATGACCCCGAGACGCATGCGATCATGATGCTCGGTGAAATCGGCGGCTCGGCCGAAGAAGAAGCAGCCGAATACATCGCGGCCAACGTCACCAAGCCGATGAGCGCGTACATCGCGGGCGTCACTGCACCAGCCGGCAAGAAGATGGGCCATGCCGGCGCCATCGTCTCCGGCAACAAGGGCACCGCTCAAGGCAAGATGGACGCGCTCGCAGCTGCTGGCGTGAAGGTCGGTCTCAATCCGACCGAAGCCGGTGAATTGATGGCGGAAATCGTCGCCGCTCTCTAGTTTCCAGCGAAGGCATGTGGAAGTTGCGCACAATGTGCGTAACGACCACATGCCTTTGGCATTTTTCGGGTCAGGTCACGGTGCCGGCGGGGGCGGGGGAGTGTCGTCGGCTGGAGGCGGAGGCGGAGGCGGGGGAGGCATGGCAGCGCTGCTGCTGCCACCAAAGCTCTCCTTGATCTTGTTGATGTCGGTGAGATCTGACAGTTCGCCGCCCGACGCCTGGAAGCTGAGGAATGCTCCCGTCGCAGCGACGAGGCCGGAGATAACTGAGACGATCATGCCGAAGCCTCGGCCAACGCTGCCACCCGCAGCCTCGATGATGTCTTTGCCCTCGATTGGGTTGAAAATGAAGCGGAGCAGAAAGAGGAACGCCGCCAGAGCAGTGGCGGCGAGAAGAATGAGCGGCCACGGCAGTCCCTTGTCGTCCATCGTCCCCGACGCGAGCAGGAATGCAATCACCCCGCTGGCGACGAACAGCAGCCAGGGAATCGTCCCGGTGAAGAAGAAGTCGAACGCATTGCCACCCGAGTCGGAAAAGCCGAAGCCGGACACGTTGATCCAGTTGAACAGTCCGAAGATGGCGACGCCTGCACCGCCCCCGATCATCAACCAGTCGGATGTCTTGAAGTTACTGAAGTCCACTTCGTTCCCCTCCTGAGGCGCTGATGTGTTCAAGGTCACCGTGACGGTCAATGACCGTACCTCTTCTCAACGGAGCGATTCTGAGTATTCCGACCGGCATTGCGGAACGGTGAACACCTCGGGCCTACGATCGCGTTGTGCCTACCGCTCTGCTCTCCGTGTACGACAAGACCGGCGTGGTTGAATTCGCCCAGTCGCTCAGCCAGCTTGGGTGGTCGCTGATCTCCAGCGGGGGAACCGCTCGAGCCATCGCTGACGCCGGAATTCCGGTCACTGACGTTGCTGATGTCACCGGTGTCCCCGCGATTCTGGGTCACCGTGTCGTCACGCTGCACCCGAAGGTCCACGGCGGCATTCTGGCCGACCCAACTGATGCCGAGCACGTTGCCGACATGGATGAGTACGGCATCAAGCCATTCGATCTCGTCGTCGGCAACCTCTATCCGTTCGGGCAGAGTCCCGACGACTTCGAGCACGGTTCAGGCGGAGTCGTTGAGATGATCGATATCGGCGGCCCGGCAATTGTGCGTGCCGCGGCAAAGAACCATGCCCACGTCGCAGTTGTCGTCGACCCCAAGAACTACGGCCCCGTGATTGACGAACTCCGCGCAGACGGCGTCTTGAGTGAGACCACCCGACGTCGGCTGGCCCGGGCAGCGTTTGCGCACACCGCGGCGTACGACGCGGCGATCGTCACCTGGTTCGATGACACCGATCCTGATCTCGCTGACGAGTCGCTCACGGTCGAAGAGGTTGACACCGCCGGCGCGTTGCCCGCCTCGATCCATCTGGCACTGTCCAACGTGCAGTCGTTGCGTTACGGAGAGAATCCTCATCAGGAGGGCGCTCGGTACCGCCAAGCCGGTGCGACCAGCTGGTGGGACTCAATGACGCAGCACGGCGGCAAGGCGTTGAGCTACCTCAACTTGTATGACACCGAAGCAGCGTGGCGACTCGTTCATCGGTTCGATGACCCGGCCTGCGTCGTCGTGAAACATGCAAATCCCTGCGGCGTGGCGATCGCCGATGACATCACGACCGCGTACGTACGCGCCAACGCGTGCGACCCGGTCAGCGCCTTCGGTGGCATCGTCGCCGTCAACCGCACGGTCACCAACGAGATGGCCGTCGCGCTTGGCGACGTGTTCACCGAAGTTGTCGTGGCTCCCGGCTTCGACGACGACGCGCTGGCCACCCTCGCGGCGAAGAAGAACCTCCGGGTCATCGCCGCCAATGCGCCGTCCCCCTTGCCGTTCGACGTCCGCCCCATCGATGGTGGCCTGCTCGTCCAACAGCCCGACCCGGTCGATGCACGATCTGACGCGTGGCGCGTGGTCACATCGGTGCAGCCGACCGAGGGGCAATGGGCAGATATGGAGTTTGCCTGGACGGTGTGCGCCGCAGTCACCAGCAACGCAATCGTCTACACGAAGGACCAGCAGGCTTTCGGGATCGGTGCAGGACAGCAGAATCGTCTCGACTCCGCACGAATCGCCGCCCGACGAGCCGAAGGACGCGCAACGGGCGGCGCGTGCGCCAGCGATGCGTTCTTCCCGTTTCGTGACGGGCTCGACGCAGCGGTTGAAGCCGGTGTGTCGTGCGTCATCCAGCCTGGCGGATCGATGCGTGACGACGAGGTCATCGCTGCTGCCGATGAACACGGCCTCGCCATGGTCTTCACCGGTCAGCGGCACTTCCGCCACTGATCCGGGAATCAACCGTTCCGCATCGTGGAACGAGGTCCGCCTGGTGGGAAGTTTCTGCTGCGGCACCAAGTCGATTGTTCGGGTGCATATGTTCCAGACATGGCCCGGATCTCCGACAAGTTGGCAGCGGGGCGAACGCTGTCGTTCGAGTTCTTTCCGCCCAAGACCGCAGGCGCGCAGTTGACCCTTGGTCGCACAATTAGCGAACTCGCACCGCTCGGGCCTGACTTCGTCAGCATCACCTATGGCGCTGGCGGCTCAGACCGGCACCGCACCGGTGACGTCGTCGAATGGGTCCGGCGTGAAACCGACGTCGAACCCATGGCGCACCTCACTTGCGTCGGGCACTCCCGGACCGACGTGGCCGGGCTGCTCGTCGACTACCGCCGGATCGGTGTCGAGAACATCCTCGCGCTCGGTGGCGACCTGCCCGCCGATGGCAGCGCCCCGGCTGGGGACTACTCGTACGCACTGGACCTGCTCCACGACGTTGCAACCACCGGCTGCTTCTCGATCGGTGTCGCCGCGCACCCCGAGGTGCATCCCCGCTCAGCGAGCCGTCAGGCCGACCGCCGACATCTTGCCGAGAAGCTCCGACTTGCCGACTTCGCCATCACCCAGTTCTTCTTTGATCCCGAGCATTACGTGCGCCTCGTCGACGAGCTGGCAGCGCTTGGTATCGACAAGCCGATCGTTCCCGGCATCATGCCCGTGACCAACTTGGGCCAGATCACTCGCATGGCGGAGATGAGCGGCACGGAAGTCCCCAACTGGTTGGTCGATCGGTTGAGTGCGGCCCATGATGCGGTTGACGCGAAGCGCATCGGTATCGAACTTGCCTCTGAGCTCTGCCGGGACCTCATCGGGGCCGGGGCGCCTGGCCTGCACTTGTACACACTCAACCGGTCCGAGATCGCAAAAGACATCAGGGTGAACCTGGGATCGGTCCTCGTCTGAGCGATACTGGACGCTGATGTCCGCCGTTACCTCCTCCACCTCTGCGTCGTCTGCAGTCCGCGGCACCGGTGGTGCCGGTAGCGCCAACATCAGCAAGGTGCCATACCTCCCCGGGCTCGATGGCATGAGGGCGTTCGCCGTTGTCGCGGTGATGATCTACCACGCAAACAGCTCCTGGCTGAAGGGTGGGTTCATCGGCGTCGAGGTGTTCTTCGTGATCTCGGGCTACCTCATCACGCTGCTGCTCATCTCTGAGAACGAAAAGTCGGGCCTGGTCGACATGAAGGGCTTCTGGATCCGTCGTTTCCGACGGCTCCTTCCAGCGCTCTTCGTGATGATGACGCTGCTGTCGGTCTGGACCGCGCTCTTCGAGCGCGACGCGCTCGGCCAACTGCGCGGCGACATCCTCGCCGGCATCTTTTACATCAGTAACTGGTACCAGATCTTCATCGGCGCCGGATACAGCGCCAGCAACGACTTCGCACCGCTGAGACACCTGTGGAGCCTGGCTGTCGAAGAGCAGTTCTATCTCATCTGGCCGATCGTGATGGTGGCGCTGCTCCGCAAGGGCAGTCGCAAGATCGCTGATCTCGCTGTCTACCTGTTCGGCGCTGCGGTGGTCATCACCATCGTCGTCGCACTGCTCTATTACCCGGGGCCCATCAACGCGAACCCGGAAAATTCGCCCAACGCCTACTGGGAGATCGGCGGCCGTTTCATTTCCAAGGCGGACGCGTTGTACCTCTCGAGTATCTCCCGATCGAGCGGCCTGCTGCTCGGCGCTGCGATGGCCATGGTGTGGCGTCCCGTTGCGGTGATGCGCGGTCCGCTGCGGGACAAGGGCCGAGCGCTCGACGGATTGGCTGTTGTCGGATTCGCGATCCTCGCGTTGATGTGTTGGAAAGTTGGCTTCATCAACAGCGATGGTGACAACAGCGCCGATCCGTGGCTGTTCCGCGGGGGCTTCTTCGTGGCTGGCATTGCCACGCTGATGATCATCGCCGCAATCACTCATCGCGGTTCGTTGACTTCGAAGGCACTCAGCGGCGCCACGCTGCTGTGGATCGGGACACGCTCGTACGGTCTCTACCTCTACCACTGGCCGATCTACCAGATCGTCCGCAACACAGCGGGCACGAAGCTGAAGTTTCACGAATGGGTGTTGTGCATGGTCGCCACGGCGATCATCACCGAGATCTCTTACCGCTACATCGAGACACCGATCCGCAAGGGCCACCTCAGCGAGTGGTGGCGCAACCGAGGCCAGCGCAATCGACGCAATGAGCACCGCGGTGCCGTGCTCGGCGGCGCGTTTGTCGGTACCGCGCTTGCGGTGTTTGCCGGATACGGCCTGGCCACAGCGGAGTTGAAGCAGAACGAAGTGGCGCAGCGCCTCGAGGAGAGCGCAGGAGCAACCTGCAGCGTCATCGAGGGCAACTGCGGTGACGAAGCTGACAGCGAACCGGTGTCCGGCGACGTTGATGGTGAGAGTGTTGACGTCGGTGAGGTGCCCGAGACGACGATCGACCCTGCCGCTGAGGGCGCACAGGTTGTCGATGCGGTGACGACTACCGAGGTTGTGGCGGGTCCGAGCAAACTCGCCATCGGTGATTCGGTGATGCTCGGCGCAGCAGAAGAGCTGCAGGCTGCCGGCTTCGCTGTTGATGCCGCGGAGAGCCGCGCATTTGTGCGAGGAGTCGACATCGTGCAGTCGCTCGCGGACAACGGCCAACTCCCAGAAGAGTTGGTGGTCCACCTCGGCACGAACGGCCCAATCAACGAGTCAGAAATGACGCAGTTGCTCGACCTGGCGGCCACCGTGCCCAAGGTCGTGCTCGTGCAGAACGATGTGCCGCGGGACTACGAAGCTTCGAACAATGCCCTCATGGTCAACGAGGCAAGCGCTCGGGCCAATGTCGAGGTGTTGTATTGGGACGGTCTTGCCGCGCAGTGTCCGGGCGACTGCATCTATCAGGACGGCTTCCACCTCAAGACGCCCGGCGCGGAGTACTACACCGCGCTGATCACCACAGTGCTCGCCGACGCGACACTCTTCGCATAACAGTCACGGACTGGCAGGTCCAGGCTGACCGGCCAAGCGTCACTGAAGCTTGATCGAAGCGTGACGCCATTTGAGCGTGCTGGACGGTGATACTGGAACGTCCATGGCTGTGTTCGACCCACCGACGACTCGGCCGCCAAGGTCCGGTTTGCCAACGGATCGAGCCGGCCTGACCGATCATTCGGGGGGTTTTGTTCGCGAACACATCAGTCGGGTGCCGTATCTGCCAGGCCTTGACGGCATGCGTGCGCTGGCTGTTGTCGCAGTGATGATCTACCACGCGAACAGCTCGTGGCTTCCCGGCGGGTTCCTTGGTGTCGAGATGTTCTTCGTGATTTCAGGTTATCTGATCACGCTGCTGCTGATTGCCGAACGAGAACGCGACTACGGCATCTCGTTGACCGACTTCTGGATTCGCCGTGCTCGACGACTGCTTCCCGCGGTCTTTGTGCTCATGACGCTCCTGACGATCTGGACTGCGATCTTCGAGCGCGATGCGCTGGGACAACTTCGCGGCGACGTGATTGCGGGTTTGTTCTACGTCTCGAACTGGTATCAGATCTGGGTTGGGCTCGGTTACACCGCCGCCGGCGATTTCGCACCGCTGCGGCACTTGTGGAGCCTTGCCGTCGAAGAGCAGTTCTATTTGATTTGGCCGCTGGTGATGGTTGCGTTCCTTGGCCGATCTGGCACCCGCCGCATCGCCAACTTCAGCCGATGGCTGTTCGCTGGCGCGATCCTGATCACGATCGGTGTGGCCCTGGTGTACCAACCTGGCCCGATCGGCGAACCGAGCCAGACTCCCGAGGCCTACTGGTTCATCGGTGATCGGCCGATTGCGAAGCTCGACACGCTCTACCTCAGCACGGTGACACGCGCCGGCGGCCTGATGCTTGGCTCGGCGTTTGCGATGATCTGGCGTCCGTACGCCATCGTGCGCGGCCCGTTGCGCAGCAAGGGTCGGGCGTTTGACGTGCTGGCCCTCGTGGGGTTCTTGGGCTTCTGCTGGATGAGCTGGAACATCTACCTCATCGATCCGGCGGGGCCGGACGCTCGGCTCTTCAAAGGCGGTCTCTTCGTCGCCGGGATCCTGACGCTGTTCATCATTGCTGCAGTGACGCACCAGGGTTCGATTGCGGATCGAGTGCTTGGTGGCAAGGTGTTGAACTGGATTGGGACGCGCTCGTACGGGCTCTACCTGTATCACTGGCCGATCTATCAGATCATCCGCAACGTCGCGGGCAACTCGTTGCGTCCGCACGAATTTGTGCTGGCGATGATCCCGACCGTGTTGCTGACCGAAGCGTCATACCGTTGGATCGAGACGCCGATCCGAAAGGGCCAGTTCGGCGCCATGGTCGGGCGTCTTCGCGCTGGCTCAGGCGGCCGTCCGAGGGGACTGCTGATCGGCGGCGTCGCTGTGGCTTGCGTGCTGTCTCTGTTCGCCGGCGTCGCGCTCGCCACTGCAGAACTCAAGCAGAACGACATCGCCGAGTCGCTTGATGACGGCGAAGATTTCACCACGGATCTTGCTGCACCGGCCGATAGTTCACCGACGGCAACGCTGCCGCCGACCGTTCCTCCTGCAACGGTGCCCGCAACGACGCTCGCGCCCTCGCCGACTGCAGCGCCGACCACCACCACCGCCCCGACGTCGACGGCTCCGGTCACGACGCTGGCTCCAGTTCCCTCAACCGCAGCACCCATCGTGGTCCCGGCATCCACCGTGCCGCCGCCGACCGTTCCGCCAGCACCGGTGACGCAGCTTGGGGTCGTGACCGATCTGGAAGGCATCCAGCCACTCACGATCCCCGTGATGGACGTCGGGCTCCCCCTGGTTGCGCTCGGCGACTCGGTCATGCTCGGCGCGGCAGAAGAACTGCAAGCCACAGGTTTCGCCGTCGATGCGGTGAAGAGCCGTCAGATGGTCACGTTCCTGCCCGACATGCAGGCGATACGCGACACCGGTTCGTTCGGGCCGGTCGTGGTGGTCCATCTGGGAACCAACGGCCCGTTCAGTCAGACAACGCTCGACCAGATGATGGGCCTGGTCGCCGGTGTGCCGAGAGTGCTTGTGCTCACCGGCAAGGGCGATCGCGACTGGATTGCTGGCAACAACGCGAAGATCCGTGATCTGCCCGCCCTGTACCCCGCGGTGACCGTGATCGACTGGGAAGTGCTGTCGGCGAGTTGTACCGGCAACTGCTTCTACGACGATGGGATTCACCTCACGCAATCCGGACAGACGTTCTATGCCGATGTGATCAAGCGCGTCCTCGGTCTGGCCTGACCGACAGCTTGGCCACAGGAGCCGTGCGGCGTAGCCTCAGCACCATGACCACTCCAGTTCGTGTTGCCGTCACCGGAGCTGCAGGCCAGATCGGCTACAGCCTCCTCTTCCGTATTGCATCGGGCACCATGCTCGGCCCCGATACTCCCATCGCGCTGCAGTTGCTCGAGATCACGCCCGCCCTCGGTGCGCTCGAAGGTGTCAAGATGGAACTCGACGACGGCGCCTTCCCGCTGCTCGATTCGATCACCTGCACCGACGATGCCGACGTGGCGTTCGGCGACGCCGACGTCGCGATTCTCGTTGGTTCGATGCCGCGTAAGGCGGGCATGGAGCGCGCCGACCTGCTCTCGGCAAATGGTGGCATTTTCAAGCCGCAAGGCGAGGCGTTGAGCCGCTCTGCCAAGAGGGACGTGAAGGTACTCGTCGTCGGTAACCCGGCCAACACCAACGCCGTGATCGCAATGAACAACGCCCCTGACCTTGACCCCGGCAGATTTACAGCGATGACCCGTCTTGACCACAACCGTGCGATCAGCCAGCTCGCGACTCGGCTCGATGTGTCGGTGAATGACATCAAGAAGATGACGATTTGGGGGAATCACTCCACAACTCAATACCCCGATCTGTTCCACTGTGAAGTCAACGGCCAGAATGCGCACGACGCAGTTGGCGATCACGATTGGTACGCCAATGAGTACATTCCGAAGGTCGCCAAGCGTGGTGCTGCGATCATTGAGGCACGCGGATCATCGTCGGCGGCCTCGGCGGCTTCCGCAGCGGTCGACCACATTCGGGACTGGACTCTCGGCACGCCTGACGGAGATTGGGTATCCATGTCGGTTCCGAGCGACGGCAGCTACGGCGTGCCCGTAGGAATCATTAGCTCGTTTCCGTGTGTCTGCAAAGACGGCAATTACGAGATTGTGCAGGGCCTCGACATTGACGATTTCAGCCGCGCCAAGATCGACGCCACCGCTGGCGAGCTCGTTGAGGAGCGCGACGCGGTCAAGGATCTTGGTCTAATCTGAAAATCTGCAAGCGTTGATGGCGATAATCAGCCTGGGCACGTCCAAGCCTTGATTGTCAGATCGTTGTGGACCGAGGGGCGTCGAGGTGCTCTTTGGTCAGTTCAGGTGAACGCCGTCGCACGATCAAGACGGTGATCCAGGAGCTAAGGCACAGCAGAGATATACCAATCGAGAACGGCGTCGTGGAATCGCTGACGAAAGCGCTGACGATCGTGCCTAGGACGGCGCCGCCCGCCATCCGAATCGCTCCGCCGTAGGCCGACGCTGTTCCGGCAAGATGGCCGACGGGGCCGAGCGCGGCGGTGTTGAGGTTTGGCATCAAGAACATGAACGAAGACAGCGTGAGGGCGAGCACTGGCATGTAAACCCAGATACTTGGTCGTCCTCCGGCGAAGATCGAGATAGCGCAAAGCAGCATCGTTGTCGGTATCAGCATTGAGTAGACCATGTTTACGAGCCTGTGGACGCCGACGCGGACGACAATTCGGCCGTTGAGCACTGCGCCTGCGGCGAAGAGTAGTGCCACAAGTCCGAAGATAAGGGGGAACTGATCCTCTCGATCGAATACCTCGCTGATGATTAGCTCGCTGCTCGCCAGGTAAGTGGTGAACACCCCTTGCAAGAAGATTGTGGCGTTTGTGTACCCGGAGGTGACCGGGGTGCGCGCCACTTCGACGTAGCCGTCGGCCGTGGCGCGGAGCTCTAGAGGGCGTCGGTTGCCTGGATCGAGCGATTCACGCATCCGCAAGCTCCAGAGTCCGATCGCAAGGGCAAAGACAGCGCAGAACCAGAAGATGGAGCGCCAGGGGAAAATGGCAATGAGGCCGGCGCCGATGCTGGGAGCGAGGATTGGCACGAGCATGAAGACAGCCATCACCTGTGACATCGCCTTTGCCATCTGGCTGCCCTCGAAGCGGTCGCGAATGATCGCCGTTGCGACCACTCGTGCGCCTGCCGCTCCGAGTCCCCAGACAAAGCGGCTGAGTAGGAGAAGCTCAAAGGTAGGCGCCAACGCCGACCCGACAGCACCAATGACGTAGATGATGCTGCCTGCATAAAGGACCGGTTTGCGTCCAAAGCGATCTGCGATCGGCCCCCATACGAGCTGAGCGATGGCGAGTCCCATGAAGAAGACGGTGACGACTTGACCAGCACGCGGTGACGAATCGCCAAGGTTAAATGCCTTGCGGATCTCGTCAAAGGCCGGCAGCATCGTGTCGATGCCGAGCGCCATCAGCGCCATAATTGCCGACATCAACGTCAGCAGCTCTCGCTGACCCATCCGGTACTGCGGCATCGCCGGAACGGCAGCGTCAGCTTCGGAAGCGAGATCGGTCACGAACGAACGCTAACGAGCAGTGATTGGCGCTCCCTGGTTGAGCGACGGGCGTCACGCCGAACCGGATCGCCTGGAAGGGCCGCCCTATCGTGAGGATTCGCTGCTGTTTCCTAACTGACAGCGACGTGACAGCCAATCTGCATCATTCGGTCGACCCCTGCCTGCAGATCCTCGTCGCTGATTCGAACGGTACTGCCATCGTCGCCAAGAATGTCGCTGACGGTCATGATGGCGAGCGTCTCGATCCCTTTCACTGCGGCAATCGTGTACATCATCGCCGCTTCCATCTCGACACCAAGGTGGCCAAGGCGCTTCCATCGACCGAACGTGTCAGGGTCGGGATCGTAGAAAATGCCAGAGGTGACAATCGCACCTGTGTGTACCGTGCCAGCGCCTGACTCCCGGCTCAGCTGTGCGGCGGTCTCAGCGAGGGTAAACGTCGCGCTTGGTGCGTAACCCGACATCTGGGCATAACGAAGTGGAGTGCTGTCGTCGGCCGACGCGCTTATGCCGATCACGGTGTCGCCCATATTCATTCCGACTTGCAGACCTCCGCAGGTACCCACACGGACCAGACGCTTCGCTCCCAACATGATGAGTTCTTCAAAGATGATTCCAGCACTCGGTGAGCCCATGCCTGTGGACTGGACGCTGATCGGCTTGCCGTTGAACGTACCGGTGAAGCCCAGCATTCCGCGTTCGGCATTGACCTGGCGGAAGCCCGAATCAAAGAATGTCTCAGCGATGTACTGGGCGCGCACCGGGTCACCGGGGCACAGCACGTTCGGTGCATAGTCGGATTCGTCAGCACGCAAATGGATCGGCATGAGAGCAGGATACGCAGGCCTACTTGAGGAATTTGCTTGTCGTGTTGTCAGCAAGGATTCTGCCATCGGTCTGACACGCTGCACAGTAGTTAACCGAATAGCTGGAGTATGAGACTTCGTGGATTCTGTCCCCGCACACGGGGCATGGTTCCCCGGTGCGCATATGTACGGCGCTCGGTCGATCCTGCGAAGAGCTCATGTCTTTACGTTTGCGCTCGGCGGCGAGGCCCTCGGCAACGCAGTGTTCGATCGCGGCCGACACTTTCGCTGCGCCCTCCGCTCCGAGTTGCCTGGTGGTTGCGAACGGCGAAATCTGCGCGGCATGACAGACCTCGTTCGACAACCGACGACCGATGCCTGCCACCATGCCCTGATGCCGCAGGAATCCGTGAACGCGCATCGAGTTGGCTGCGAATCGCTCGGCAAGGTTGTCGGCGCTAATTCCGGCCGCCTCGGGCCCCAGCTTTGCAAGTGGGGGTGAAGTATCGAGCTCGGTAGAAGGAACGCACCACACTCCGGCGCGCCGCTCCCTGCCTTGTTCAGTCAGGAGAAGCGCAGTCTTATGCACGGATTTTGGCTGGCTGCCTGTTGACGGGGCCTCAACGGAGGTGAAGGTGAAACGGGCCTGCCCACCGCGGGGCTTTGCGGAGCGACTCTCATCAACGCGTAGTCGCCCGCCTTGCATGAGGTGGATAACAAAGCTGACCGGATTAAAACGCAGAATTAGGTACTTGCCGCGACGCCCGACGCCGAGAAGGGGCCATCCGTACGCTTCATCAGGGGCGGGAACCGCTGTCTTCAACGCTGTGAAGTTGAACGGCATGAACTCCGCCAAGATACGACCACCGAACTGTCGCTCCAGGCGCTCAGCGTGCGCCTCAACCTCAGGCATCTCAGGCATACGCCGAGGCTAACCACGACGGACACGCACCTCGGCCGTCCCGATAGCAAACTACTCGTAGGTGGTCTTTTCCTTGACGGCAGCGAATACGGCATCGAGTGCACCGAACACCGCTTGGTTGTCGAGCAGTTTCTGCTGGTCGCCCCAGAGCCGAATGTGGCCGTTGATGAACGCATCCTGCGCGTTCATCTCACCTGTTGCCACTGCCACTGCGGTATCCCAGGCTTGCTCCATTTTAACGTCCTCGGGATCGGCGACCCCTGCCCCAAACGAAGCTTCACCATCGCCCACCTGGATGTGATAGGTGACGTCGCCTTCGGGACCGTTGGAAACGACCTGAGTGACGCCAATCTTGTGCGAGGTCGCAACTTCGCTCATGTGGTCGCTCGCTGCAACCTGCGCAGTGAGCTCGTTGATCCAGTCGAGACTGAGGTATCGGTACACCACCGTAGTCTGCCTGATCGTGAGCCCAATATCCGACGACTACGGTCATGGCGTTGACGGCGAAGAGTTTGACGATGGTCGGCACCCATCAGCTGCGGTCGAAGAGTGGGTATTTGCGGCGTGGACCGATGACGGCACGTTGGGAGTGATCTCGGGCCACCGACTCATGGGGCGTAACGCTTGGTATTGGGCGGCCCTGGCTCGGCACGGACGCCCGCTGTTGCACATCACCGACTTTGACGTACCGGTGCGACTCGCCGACCCTTTCATTGTTAAAGGCGAAGCGATGTGGGCCGAGCACACTCGCGAGGTTCCGATGGAGCAGTGGACCATCGGCAATGAAACGTACGCCGCCTCACTCGATGACCCTGAGGAGGCACTCGGACGCGGGTACGGCGATCCAACGCCGATCGCCTTTGACCTGGAGTGGTACGCCACGGGAGCGCCTGTGGCTCTCGAGCCTGCGCCTGACATGAGTACCGGATATCAGCAGCGGGGTGTGGTTCACGGAGTGATCGAAATCCTGGGGGAACATAAGACGGAACTTTCCGAGGTTCCTGCGCGACGGTGGCATCGTTGGGCTAGTGGTTATGGGTCGGATGGGTCTTCGATGGGTCTCGGGCCGTTGCCACTTTCGGAAGTCGTGGCGCACGCTGGGGTCCGTGCTCCGTTCCGGTTCCCCGACGGGAACACCAGCGACCTCGTGTTGGCATCGACAGGGTGGCGCCACCGATCTTCCCGCTCGTCCGCTCCGCCGCAGTGAGCAGCGACTGGATGCCTTGATCGTTGCAGCCGATCAACGATGTGCCGCGACCATTGTCAGTTTCCATGCCACACTCGAAAGCCTGATCTACGCCAGGCTGGGTGCGATCTCTCTGGTGCTAACTCAACGAACGAACGAAACAATGACTTTCAACAACGACATTCTTGACGACTACACCCACGGCGGGCTGGGTAGAGCGAAGCAACCGGCGTATCCGGACGTGGTGGTCGAGATGGGCATGGTCGTCGAAGATCGGTCAAGCCACTTCACTGGCGACATCGCTCGCTGGAACGCAGAGGGAGTCACTTTGCGTGATGCCAATCACTATCTCCGCCACTTCAGCTGGAAGCCCGGCGGCTTTTTAATCTTTGGCAAGCCGGTCACCCTCGTTCGTCCGACACAGGTGAAGTCTGCAACGCAGCGGGTCACGGCGTCAGGCTCAGTCGCAGGCGACGGCCGAGCACGTGTCGCTCGTGCCAGCCGGATCTGGGTGGAGGGCAAGCACGACGCTGAACTGCTCGAACATGTGTGGGGTGACGACCTCCGTGATCTCGGGATCGTCATCGAGCCGCTTCACGGCGCCGATGACCTGTCAGCGGTGGTCACTGGCTTTCGGCCCGGTACCCAACGCAAGCTCGGCGTACTCCTCGATCACCTCGTCCCTGGTTCGAAGGAGACACGAATCGCCCAAACCGTGCGCGACCCGAACGTCTTGATCACCGGACATCCGTTCGTCGACGTTTGGGCAGGTATCCGACCTAAGGTGATCGGCCTGAAGGCGTGGCCGGAGATTCCATATGACCCTGACGTCACGTGGAAAGAAGGGCTTTGCGCTGCGCTCGGAGCACCGTTTGAGGGGTTTTGGCCGCGGCTTCGCAATCAGGTCAACACGTTTGCCGATCTCACTCCCGAACTCGTCGGTGCTGTCGAACAACTCATCGACTTTGTCGCCGACATCCCAGAGGACTGAGCGCGAAAATCGGCTTCGTTTGCGGCCGCGACGGCCGCTGCGCCTGGATCGTTGCCGACTAAGCCAACGCCTCCGGTTACTGAGAAAATTCCCACTGAAAAAGCCGAAGGGCGGGCCCGCAGGCCCGCCCTCTCGTTAAGTTTTCAAGCGCTGATCAGACGAAAGCGCTGGCAAAGACCAGGCTAACGATTGTCATAACTTTCAAAAGGATGTTCATCGACGGACCCGATGTGTCCTTGAACGGGTCGCCGACAGTGTCGCCGACAACGGCAGCCTTATGGGCGTCAGAACCCTTGCCGCCCTGAGCGCCAGCTTCGATGTACTTCTTAGCGTTGTCCCAGGCGCCGCCAGCATTGGCCATGAAGATAGCTAAAGCAAAACCGGTCACGAGTGCTCCAGCAAGCATCCCGCCGAGCGCATCTACGCTGATAAATCCAACGACGAGCGGCACGACCACGGCTAGGGCACCCGGAAGGATCATTTCCTTAAGCGAAGCTTCGGTCGAGATTGCCACACAACGAGCCGAGTCGGGAATGACGCCCGGCTCGCCTTCGCGCAGGCCGGGAATTTCGCGAAATTGACGGCGCACTTCCTCGATCATCTTTGCTGCGGCACGGCCGACGGCGTCGATCGTCAGAGCGGCAAACAGGAACGGCAGTGCTGCGCCAATGAAGAGTCCAGCGAAAACCTCAACCTCGCCGATGTCAAGGTTGAGTTCAGTCGATCCACCCGAGGCCGTCTTGATGGCGAACTCGAAGCTCTTGAAAAGAGCGAGGGCGGTGAGCGCTGCGGAACCAACAGCAAAGCCCTTGGCAACCGCAGCTGTGGTGTTGCCGAGCGAGTCGAGTGCATCAGTGACTTCACGAACGGACGGATCCAGCTCGGCCATCTCGGCAATACCGCCGGCATTGTCTGCGATTGGGCCGTATGCATCGACCGAGACAACGATCCCGGTGGTCGCAAGCATTCCGATGGCAGCAACAGCGACGCCGTAAAGACCTCCATACTGACCGTCGAATGCTTGCTGTCCGCCCCAGTACGCGACACCGATACCGGCCAGGATCAAAGCGACCGAGGCAGCGACGGACTGCATGCCGATGCTGATGCCCTTAAGAATGGTGGTCGCTGGTCCGGTTTCGGTTTGCTGACTGATTTCCTTGACCGGCTTATAGTGATCCGAGGTGTAGTACTCAGCGGTCTTGCCGAGCGCCCAACCGATGACCAAGCCGCCAATGACGGAGACGGCAACGCCCCAGGGATTGTCGGAGATGTCGCCAAAGATCCAGTATGCACCGGCTAACACACCCACAGTGGTGATCGCCATGGCCACATTCGTGCCGAGATGCAGCGCCTTACTAAGGGACTTGGAGTCCGTCGATGTGCCGCCCTTAATGAGGAACGAGCCGATGATCGAAGCAATCATGCCGATCAACGCAACGAAAATCGGGAACACGAAAAATTCGATAATTCCGAGTCCGCCAGCTTGCTCGGCGGTGATCGCCTCGAGAGGGCCCCCGGCGCTGGCGCTAATCGCGCTTCTTAGGGGTCCCTGGCTATCTTCCGCGATGATCGCACCAGCGAATGCAACGAGTGAGACGGGAGCGATGATCGAGCCAGCGTACGACTCGAACAGGTCGGCGCCCATGCCGGCCACGTCGCCGACGTTGTCGCCGACGTTGTCGGCAATGGTGGCCGGATTGCGAGGATCATCTTCAGGGATGCCAGCTTCGACCTTTCCTACAAGGTCAGCACCGACGTCAGCAGCCTTAGTAAAAATGCCGCCACCGACGCGGGAGAACAATGCGATGGTTGACGCACCGAGACCAAAGGCTGTCACGATTTCGAAGGCATCGTCGACTTCCAGAACGGTAACGAACAGGACGTAGGTTCCCATGAGGCCGAGTAGTGCAAGACCGGCAACCGAGAAGCCCATCACAGCGCCCCCGCGGAACGCAACAGGAAGTGCTTTTCCGGGACCTTGTTTGGCAGCCTCGGTGGTGCGAGCGTTGGCCATGGTGGCCACAGTCATGCCTGCATAGCCAGCGGCGGATGACAGAATTGCTCCGAGCAGATAAGTGACTGCAGCGAGCGGTGCGATTAACGCCGCCAATAAAATGGCCATGGCGACAGCAAAGATGCTGACCCACTTGTACTCGGCCTGGAGGAACGCCTTGGCGCCCTTCTGGATCTCTGTCATCAAGAAGACCATGCGCTCGTTTCCGGGCGACTCCTTCTCGACAGACTTGTAAAAGAAGAACGCAAGACCGAGGGCTGCGAGAGCCGACAGTGCTGCGAGATATGGAATGGATCCCACGGGGTAGTGCCTCCTGGGGCAAATGGATGATG
>Ga0209716_1000392_pt1 | contig 42649 bp, 42 predicted proteins | sample COGITO_mtgs_1205_FD_184811 | JGI IMG/M metagenome (GOLD analysis project Ga0209716, IMG submission 184811) | Pelagic marine microbial communities from North Sea - COGITO_mtgs_120531 (SPAdes) (version 2) | ecosystem: Environmental > Aquatic > Marine > Epipelagic ...
AAAAAAGAGATATGATGGTACTACTTGAAACAAAACCAGTTTTAAGACCAGATAATTATCCTCCTGGCTTAATTGGAAGTGGTTTGAAAATTTGTGATGTGCAAACAGATGATGGTATAGAAAAATTGGCTGTTATTAATCTTATGGGCCAGTATACAATGCCAACAGTTGAAAATCCATTTAACTGGGCTAGAAAACTTATCGATCAGCTTCATACGGATGGAATAAAAAGTATTTTTATAGATTTTCATGCTGAAGTTACAAGTGAGAAAAGAATTATGCTTATGATGTTACAAAATGAAGTAAGTATGATATGTGGGACTCACACTCATGTAGGAACAGATGATCTACAAATTTTTAATAATACTGCATATTTGACAGATATTGGTTTAACTGGATGCCGGGATAATGTAATTGGAATGGATAAGAAAGTACCTATTCAAAAAGTTGTAACTGGTCTTGGTGGTCATTTTGAAGTTCCAAGTTCATGCAAATCAATCTTGCAAATAATGGTTACAGATATAAACGAAGAAGGAAAAGCTACAGATTGTTTTAAAATTAAAAAGTTATGTAATATGCCTGAACATATTATAACAAAGGCTATGATTGATTAATATTGATTCTTCTTATGATTTATTGTGTTTTTTAAAAGAGCAAAATCTTATTGATGAGAAAAATGAGTTTTGGTGGCCAAATGATAATAGTTTTGAAATATTATTAGGTTCTATTTTAACTCAAAATACAAAATGGACAAATGTTGAAAAATCTTTAGATAACTTAAAAAAACTAAATATTAATTCTTTGGAAAAACTATCAAATATGAATTTAGAAGAGCTTATTATTGCTATTACTCCAAGTGGCTTTAAAAACCAAAAATCAGTTAGATTGATTGTCTTAGCAAAAAATATAATTGATGATTTTCAGACATTTGAAGAATTTTGTTTAAAAGTAGATAGAACATGGCTATTAAAACAAAAAGGAATTGGTCCAGAAACTGCTGATGCAATACTTTGTTATTCGTGTAAACAAGAATATATGGTTGTAGATTCTTACACTCAAAGATTGTTAAAAAGATTTGGATATGAGTTTGAGTCTTATGAAGAATTACAAGCATGGTGTGAATATGGAATTAATCAAAATTACGATAAAATTTTGACATTATATGATTATGAAATCACGATAAATAAAATTTATGCACGATTTCATGGGAAAATTATTGAGTTTATGAAGCGTAACCCTAAAGCTTAAATTGATAAAATATAGTCTTTTTAAAAATAGGAACATTAAATAAACAAGAAAAAATTCTAAGAACTACCCCAGTTAAAGTAAATACTATTTACTTAGTATTAAAAATTAATAATTACTTTATCAAGTCTTTTTAATTGGGAAATATATATTATAAAATTTAGAAATAGGATTATAAATAATGGGTAAACAAGAAAAAATTGTATCAATGTTTAATGATATTGCCGGAACTTATGATGTTGCTAATAGAGTTTTATCGATGGGAATTGATAAATCATGGAGAAATAAAGCTTGTAATCTAGCTTTTGATTTCTATGGAAAAAATAAAATAGAAAAGATTGTTGATGTTGCTTGTGGAACTGGTGATATGATTCAATTTTGGAAAAAAATCGCTCTAACTAATAATATTGAATTAAATAATATTATAGGAATTGATCCAAGTGTTGGAATGATGGATGTAGCAAGAGTTAAGTTACCAGAAGTGGAATTTATAGAAGCAGGTGCTGCTTCAATGCCTCTAGAACAGGATAGTACAGATATTATTTCAATTTCTTATGGAATAAGAAATGTAGTACAAAGACAAGAAGCTTTTGATGAATTTGCAAGAGTTCTAAAAAAAGATGGCTTAGTAGTTATTTCAGAGTTCACAAAAAATGAAAAAACAAACCCCTTAGACTATTTGACAGATTTTTATATGAATAAAGTTTTACCTGTATTAGGTGGTTTAATATCAAAAAATAAAGAAGCTTATACTTATTTACCAAATTCAATTGATGAATTTTTAACTACAGATAATTTGTGTAAAGAATTAAAGCAAGCTGGATTAGAGCCTATTCATGTAAAAGCTTTTTCTATGAATATTTCTACTTTAATTATTGCAAAAAAACTTTAAGTAAACAAAGAGATTTTATGAATACACCAATTAGCGTATCGACTTTAAATTCTCAAATAAAATCTCTTTTAGAAACAACTTTTATACAAGTTTATGTAGAAGGTGAAGTTTCAAATTTAACTTACCATAACTCAGGACATATCTATTTCTCAGTAAAAGACCAGAATTCTACAATATCTTGTGTTATGTTCAGAGGAAATACTAAATATCTAAAATTTCAACTTGCGCTTGGTCAAAAAATAGTAATAACAGGTAATATTACAGTTTATGCTCCTCGTGGAAACTATCAACTGTTATGTAACAAAATTCAACCAGCAGGTCAAGGAGCATTAGCTCTTGCATATGAACAATTAAAATCTAAATTAGAACAGAAAGGTTATTTTAATAATGATATTAAAAAAACACTTCCTAAGTATCCTAAAAAAATAGCTTTAGTTACATCTGCAACTGGAGCAGCAATTGAAGATATGAAAAAAGTTGCATTACACAGATGGCCATTAGTTGAATTTATTTTGATACCTACTTTAGTTCAAGGTGAAGGAGCTGCTTACGATATTTCTTCTTCGATAAAGTATGCAGATAATTTACAGTGTGATATTATAATTGTTGGACGTGGTGGTGGTAGTATTGAAGATTTATGGGCATTCAATGAAGAAGTTGTTGCAGATGCAATTTTTGAAGCAAGGACAGCATTAATTTCTGCAGTAGGACACGAAGTAGATTATTTAATTTCAGATTTAGTATCTGATGTTAGAGCAGCAACTCCATCGAATGCTATTGAAATAGCTCTACCTGATATTAATGAACATAGAATGTATCTAGACTCTATTTCAAATGAATTTATTAATTTAATAAAACGAGTTTTATTTAATAAAGAACAAGAAATTACTACCTTGAAAAAATTATTTAAACAAAATTCAATTGAAAGTAAATTTGATTTTATACAAAATGAAATTAAATTCTTAGAATCTTCATATAAATCTCTTTTATCTCAAAAAGTATCCAATTCTAAAAATGAATTAGATATGTTATTTAATAGATTGGAAAATACTTATTCTCAATATTTAATTAAATTACAAAGTAATATAGAGTTATTAAAAAGTAATTATGAAATGAATCATCCTGATAAAAAAGACAAAAATGGTTTTGTTCAAATTTCAAAGGAAAATAAAATTACTTCCTTAAACAATTTAGAAGTTGGAGATCTTGTATCTTTACAAAGTCCTAAATACATAGCGACATGTACAATAAATAATTTAAGAAAACAATAAATTTTAATTTATGTTATATTAAAAAAATCAAGATATCTTGATTTATTTAATTGTAATACTTAATATTTTTTGTTCACTTAATGGTTTATTTCCACCGCTTCTACCTGATGTTGGTACATTTTCGATTTTTTTAACTACATCCATACCATTGATTACATAACCAAAAATTGTATGTTTACCATTTAACCAATAAGTAGGAATAGTTGTTATAAAAAATTGACTACCATTAGTATTTCTTCCTCTGTTTGCCATTGCTAGAATACCAGGTTTATCAAATAATGCTTCAGATGAAAATTCATCTTTAAAACTTTTTTTCCAAATTGATTCACCAGCTCTTCCTGTACCTGTAGGATCTCCACTTTGTAACATAAAGCCTTTAATAACTCTATGAAAAATTAAGCCATCATAATATCCATTTTTTGAATGTGTTACAAAATTTTCAACAGCTTTAGGAGCTAAATCTGGTCTTAACTCAATTTCAATTTCTCCTTGAGTTGTTTTGAAAGTAGCAACAGGATTTGCTGCTTCTAAGATAAGAATAAACGAACAAAGAATGAAAAATATTTTTTTCATAAGTAGCCTTTAATTATAAGATTTTAGGAGATTAGTATATTATTTTAGTTTTAAAAAAAAATAAAATAGTATTTTTTATGAGTTTTTAATAAAAAAGTGTTAAAATTCACTAAAATTATTCATATTTTATTTCAAAAGGACCAGATGATGGCAATGCCTTCAATCCCTCAACCGACGTTTTACGTATTTAAATGTGAACAAGCATCCCCACCAGGTATGCCAAAACCATCATGTGTGAGTAAAGATACAAGAGATTTATTTAATTATACTACACAATCACTAATGAAAAAAGGTTTAATGGGACCTGTACAAGTTATTAGAACTTCTTGTTTAGGAAGATGTCAAATGGGACCAGTTATGTTAATTGAACCTGGACATCATATGTATTGTCAATTATCTAAGGAAAAAATAGATAAAATTGTCGAAGAACACATATTAGGTGGAAACCCTGTTGCTGAGTATTTAATACCTGAACAGTATTGGGGTGAAGCCGTGAAATTAGAAAGTTAAAGAGGACTAAATTATATGACATTTGATATGCTATATAGTAAAATACATAGAGCTACTGTTACTGATGCAAATTTAAATTATATTGGATCTATTACTATTGATGAAGATTTAATGAAAGCATCAAGTTTAAGAGTTGGTCAAAAAGTAGAAATTGTTAATGTTAACAATGGTGAAAGATTTGCTACTTATGTTATTAAAGGAAAAGCTGGAAGTAAGGACATGTGTCTTAATGGAGCAGCTGCGAGAAAAGTAGAAATTGGTGATAAAATTATTGTGATCTCTTATGCTTCATATTCTGAAGAAGAATTAGAAAATTACAAACCAATTGTTGTTATTGTTGATGATGAAAACAATATTGATATGGTTACAAATGAATTAGTTGGAAGTGATCATGTTTGATGGTATTGATTTAAAAAATTTAAATTTAAATGATATGATGGGTCAATTTCAAGATATGGCTGCAAATGCTAAAGAAGAAAATGCTTCAAAAGTATTCACTTCTAAATCAGGTGGTGGAATGGTTGAAATTTCAGTAAATGGAAATTCAGAAGTAATTGATTTAAAACTTGATGACTCACTACTTGAAGATAAAGATTCTTTACAAATTTTATTAATTTCATGTATGAATGATATTATTAAACAAACTGAAGAAAATCAAAAAATGACAGCAATGAATATGATGGGTGGATTAGGTTCTTTTGGTCAAAAATAATAAAATGGAAAATTTGTTAGAAGAGTTTGAAGATTATTTATTAAATAATCTTCCTATCTCTGAAACTTTTCACCCTTATTTTGAAGATGCATTAAGAGATATGTTAAAAGCTGGTGGAAAAAGATTTCGTCCAATGCTCTTACTTTCAGTGTTAAAATCAAATAAAAGTTTACTTATAAAAAATTCAATGCCTGTTGCTTTGGGTCTTGAAATGCTTCATACTTATTCACTTGTGCATGACGATTTACCATCTATGGATAATGCAGATTTAAGACGTGGATTTGAAACATTACATAGAAAATATGATGAAGTTACAGCTATTTTAGTCGGGGATGCTTTAAATACAGAAGCATTTAATCAAATAGCTAATGCGTCTTTATCAAATGATGTAAAAATAGAGCTAATAAAGTGCTTATCTAAAGATGGTGGTATAGATGGAATGGTAATTGGACAAGCAATTGACTGTTATTTTGAAAATCAAAAACTTGAACTTTCACAATTAAAATATTTACATATCCATAAAACTGCAAAACTAATAGCAGCTTCACTTAAAATGGGTGCTATTATTTCTGAATACAATATAGAAATACAAACAAAATTATATGATTTTGGAATTGATTTAGGATTACTATTTCAAATTCAAGATGATATTATTGATGAGACTCAAAGTGATGAAGAAGCTGGAAAAACAACGCAAAACGATAAATCGAAAAACTCTTTTGTTAATTTGCTTGGATTAGAAGGTGCATTAAAAGCTGCTGATGACTTAGCACTAAAATGTGAAGAAGCTTTAAATACTCTTGATAGTGAATTACAATTATCTTTAGAAAAGTTACTTCTTAAATATATAAATAGGCACAAATAGCTAAAATTTTAATATTAAAACAAACTCTTAGTCATTTTAACTCATACTGCTTGACAAATTTACAAAAATTATATAAAATCTAGCACTCAAAAATTTAGAGTGCTAAATTTTAAATTATAAAAAAATTATAAAACTTAATAAAAGGATTAACATGAATTTTAAACCATTAGGAAAAAGAGTTCTAGTACAAAGAACTGAAGTAGAAGAGAAAACTGCAAGTGGGATTATTTTAGTTGATTCAGCTAAAGAAAAACCAAATACAGCAGAAGTAAAAGCAATTGGTGGAGAAATTACAGAGATAAATGTAGGTGATACAATTGTTTTTGAACAATTTAGAGGAACAGAGTTTACACTTGATGGTGTTGATTATTTAGTTTTAGAACAAGAAAATATTATAGGAGTAATGTAAGATGGCAAAAGAAGTAAGATTTAGTGATGATGCAAGAAATAGATTATTTACAGGTGTTGAAAAATTAGCAGATGCTGTAAAAGTTACAATGGGTCCTAGAGGAAGAAATGTATTATTACAAAAAGCTTTTGGAGCTCCTACAATTACAAAAGATGGTGTTTCTGTAGCACGTGAAATAGAATTAGAAGATACATTAGAAAACATGGGAGCACAACTTGTAAAAGAAGTAGCTTCAAAAACTGCTGATGAAGCAGGTGACGGAACTACAACTGCAACAGTTTTAGCTCATAGTGTATTCAAAGAAGGTTTAAGAAACGTAACAGCAGGTGCTAATCCTATTATCTTAAAAAGAGGTATGGATAAAGCAACTGAAGCTATTTTGGTTGAACTTAAAGCATCATCAAGAGTTGTTGCTAATAAAACAGAGATTGAGCAAGTTGCTACTATTTCTGCAAACTCTGATACTGCAATTGGAGCTATGATTGCAGAAGCTATGGATAAAGTTGGAAAAGATGGTGTTATCACTGTTGAAGAAGCTAAAGGTATTTCTGATGAGTTAGATGTTGTTGAAGGTATGCAATTTGATAGAGGTTATTTATCTCCATACTTTGTAACAAATACTGAAAAAATGACTACTGAGATGGAAAATCCATTCATTCTTTTATGTGAGAAAAAAATCTCTAACTTAAAAGAAATGTTACCAATTTTAGAAGCTGTTAATCAAACAGGAAGACCTTTGTTAATTATTTCTGAAGACGTTGAAGGTGAAGCTCTTTCTACTTTAGTTGTAAATAGATTAAGAGGTTCATTAAACATTGCTGCTGTTAAAGCTCCAGGTTTTGGAGATAGAAGAAAAGCTATGTTGGAAGATATCGCTGTTTTAACTGCAGGAACTGTTGTTTCTGAGGAAATGGGGATGAAGCTTGAATCTACTGGTATGGAAGCATTAGGAACTGCTGCTAGAGTCGTAATTGATAAAGACAATACTACTATTGTAAATGGTGCTGGTGAAGCTGATGCCGTTCTTGGAAGAGTTAATCAAATTAAAGCTGAGATGGAAGGAACTTCATCTGAATATGACAAAGAAAAACTACAAGAAAGATTAGCAAAACTTTCTGGTGGTGTTGCAGTTATTAAAGTTGGTGCTGCTTCTGAAACTGAAATGAAAGAGAAAAAAGATAGAGTTGATGATGCTTTATCTGCTACAAGAGCTGCTGTTGAAGAAGGTATTGTAATTGGTGGTGGAGCTGCATTAATTAGAGCTGCTGCTAAAGTTTCATTATCTTTAGAAGGTGATGAACAAATTGGTGCAGATATAGTATTAAGAGCTATTAAAGCACCTTTAAAGCAAATTGCTTTAAATGCTGGTTTTGATGCCGGTGTTGTTGCAAATGAAGTTGAAAAGTCTGATAATGAAAACTTAGGATTTAACGCTGCTAGTGGTGAATATGTAGACATGTTCGAAGCTGGTATTGTTGATCCTGCAAAAGTTGAAAGAGTAGCAATGCAAAATGCTGTTTCAGTTGCTTCATTACTACTTACTACAGAAGCTACTGTAACTGATATTAAAGCTGATTCTGCACCTACTGCTCCTGATATGGGAATGGGTGGAATGCCTGGAATGGGAATGTAATTCATCCCTTATTAAACATCCTTTAATTAAGGATGTTTAATTATTTTATCTCAGCTCTCTTTTCTTATAACAAAAAATAATCTTTCCTAAATATATTTAAACTAAAATCAAACAATTAAACAAAATGTAATTATCCTTTGCTAAAATGAAATTAAAAAGAAAATGGAATTTAAATGAAAAAAAGATTAATAGAAATTATAAAAGAAGCTGGTGTGATATTCAAAGAAGGATATTATTCAAAAAAAGATGTAACTTTTAAAGCAAAAAAAGATTTAGTTACTAAATATGATGTAGCAGTTGAAGAGTTTTTAAAAAAGAGTTTTTCAAAAGAATTTAGTGATTTTAATGTGATTGCAGAAGAATCTGATAATACAAATAAAATTTTTTCTAATTCTATAATAGTAGATCCAATAGATGGAACAACTAATTTTGTAAACAAATTACCTCATACAGCTATTTCAGTTGGAGTATACATAGATAAAAAACCTTACATAGGAATTGTTTATAATCCAATTTTAGATGAACTTTATACAGCTGTTGTTGGAGAGGGCGCATTTTGTAATGGTGAAAAGATTGAAGTATCTAACGAGAAAGATTTTCAAAAAGCCTTACTATCTACTGGTTTTCCTTACAGCTCTGGGACTTGTGAAAATGACTTAAATGATGTGATTAAAAAAATAAAACAGATTTTACCAAGATGTCAAGATATAAGACGTTTAGGTGCTGCTTCTCTAGATTTATGCTTAGTAGCACGTGGAGTTTATGAAGGATATTATGAAATGAATTTAAAAGCATGGGATGTTAGTGCTGGATTAATTATCTTACAAGAAGCTGGTGGAAAAGTATCTAATCTTGATGGAAACAAATATGAATTATTTGAAAATAAATACATTTTAGCAAGTAATGGACTTATTCATAAAGAATTAGTTGAAAATTTAAATGTATAATTAAAAAAATAATATTTTTATTGACAAAGCAATTATTTAGTATATTTTGAGTATAATCGCAGATAAAAATTTTACTCAAAGGTGTTTCTATATGTGTGGAATAGTTGGTTATATAGGTAAAAACGATACTACAAAATTTTTATTAGATGGATTAAAAGAGCTAGAATACAGAGGATATGATTCTGCTGGAATTGCTGTTTTAGGTGATAAAAAAATTGATGTATTTAAAGCTTTGGGTAAATTACATAACTTAGAAGAAAAAGTTAATACTACTTCTTCAAAAGATTATGAACTAGGAATTGGTCATACAAGATGGGCAACTCATGGACAACCAACTGAACTTAATGCACACCCACACTTAGGAGAATATTCCTATGTAGTGCATAATGGAATTATTGAAAATTATAAAGAATTAAAAGAAGAATTAATAAACCTTGGACATAAATTTGTATCTCAAACTGATACGGAAGTTATTGTTCATTTATTTGAAAATTATAATAATAAACTTAATAATACAACAAAAGCTTTTCACAGTACTATTGAAAGATTAGAAGGTGCTTTTTCTATTCTTCTAATTACAAAAGCAGATCCTACAAAGATATTTTTCTTTAAGCATGGGTCTCCTTTAATTGTAGCAAAAGGGAATGAAGAGAATGAAGTTTTATTTGCATCTTCAGATGCTCCATTAATAGGTCTTGCAAATGATGTTGTTTACTTAGAAGATGGAGTTGGAGGGATCGCAACTACAGAAGGAATAGAATTCTTTAACAATAATTATTCGTGGTCTACACTTCCAACTTCAAAACAATTTGCTCAAAAAAATGGTTTTAGATTTTTTATGGAAAAAGAAATTTATGAACAATCTGATGTTGTTGTTGATTGTATGCTTGGTCGTTTAAGTGATAATGAAATTTTATTTGATGAAATTGACAAATCATTAATTGATGGAATTAATGAAATTAAGATTTGTGCTTGTGGTACTTCTTATCATTCAGGGTTAACAGCTTCATACCTTTTTGAGAGATTATCAAAAATCAAATGTAATGTTGAAATTGCAAGTGAATTTAGATATAAAGATCCATTGTTAACAAAAGATACCTTATTTGTTGTTATTTCTCAAAGTGGAGAAACTGCTGATACTTTAGAAGCTTTAAAAATGGCAAAAGTTGCAGGACTTAAAACTCTTGTAATTTGTAATGTTGATAATTCTTCTATGACAAGAACAGCAGATGCAACAATTTTAACACGAGCAGGAATTGAAAAAGGTGTTGCTTCAACTAAAGCATTCACTACACAAACAATTGTTTTATGGATGTTAGCACTTTACTTTGGTAAAGCAAAAAATGTTTTAAAAAATGATAAGTTATTAGAAGAATTACATGCCTTAAGAGAAGTTCCAAAATCATTAATTATTGATGATAATATGCATGAAAAAACAAAAAGATTATCCAAAAGGTACCTTCATGGTCATGGCTTCTTTTTTATCGGGCGGGATGTATTTTTTCCACTTGCTTTAGAAGGTGCTTTAAAGCTTAAAGAAATTTCATATTTACATGCAGAGGGTTACCCTGCAGGTGAAATGAAGCATGGTCCAATTGCATTAGCTGATCCAGAATTATTCACTATTGCACTTATGCCACAAAATTTACTTTATGATAAAATAAAATCTAATGTTGAAGAATTAAGTGCTAGAGATAGTACTATTTGTTCTATATCACCACTTGACTTTGATTTGAGTGATGACTTTATTAAAATTAACGAAACTGATCATTATATGTTAGAATTTTTTGAAATGTTAATAGCCTTACAGTTATTATCAATGGAAATATCAGTTCGTTTAGGTAACGATGTAGATATGCCTAGAAACTTGGCTAAATCAGTTACTGTAGAATAAACTCAACTTGCTGTTGTATTTGTTATTTTTTTAACAGCAAAATTGTAATTAAAAATAATGGAAAACAAAAATGGAAAACCACAAAGGAAAACAAAAATGGAAAACAAAAAACAGTATTTATTTACTTCAGAAGTAGTAAGCCCAGGTCACCCTGATAAATGTGCAGATATTATTGCGGATACTATTGTTGATAAGTTAATTATTAAAGATAAAAACAGCAGAGTTGCATCTGAAGTTTTTGTTGCAGGAAAAAATGTAATAATTGGTGGAGAAGTTAAATCAACTTGCCAATTATCTAATAAAGAGTATGAAGAATTAGTTAAAGATGCCTTAGCAAAAATTGGTTATGATGGAAAATCAAGCTTTACAAAAGAGCAGTGTTTACATCCAGATGATGTAAATGTTCAAGTATTATTAAACCAACAAAGTCCAGATATTTCTCAAGGTGTTGATCAAACAACTGGTGACATTGGTGCTGGTGATCAAGGAATTATGTTTGGATTTGCTTCAACAGAAACTGCTGATTTTATGCCAGCTGCAATTTCTTATGCTAGAATGTTAAGTGATAAAGTTTATAATTATGCTTTAAAGCATAATCATAAATTAGGTGTTGATATCAAGACACAAGTTACAATTGATTATGGAACAAAAGAAAATTTTGAAAATTGTAAACCACAAAAAATTCATACTATTGTAGTATCAGCTCCTTCGGTTGAAGATATGAATATTACAGAAGTAAGAGAGTTAATACAAGGTTTAATTGATGACTCAGGACTTCCAACTAATATGTATGATAAAGATAGTACAATTATTCATATTAATCCAACAGGAAGATATGTAAGTCATTCTTCTTTACATGATAGTGGATTAACTGGAAGAAAACTTATTGTAGATTCTTTTGGAGGCTACTCACCAATTGGTGGAGGAGCTCAAAGTTCAAAAGACTATACAAAAGTAGATAGATCTGGATTATATGCTGCACGTTGGATTGCAAAGCATATTGTAGCTTCAGGACTTGCATTAAAAGCAGTTGTTCAAATTTCATATGCAATTGGAGTAGCACGTCCAACTTCAGTTTCTGTTGATACAATGGGTACATTTAAAAAATTAAATGATGATGAATTATCAGAGTTTGTTATGGATAGTTTCTCATTAACACCAAAGTGGATTACTGATAAGTTTTCATTAGATAAACCAAGTGCAGAAACTTTTCTTTATGCAGATGTAGCTTCACGTGGGCAAGTTGGTCAAAGTGATTACCCTTGGGAAAAACTTGACGAATTAGAAAAATTCGCAAATTTATAAGATTAAAAAAAAGGATTTAGTATGGATTTAAAAAATTTATTTAGCAAAATATCATTTGATAGAGATTCTAAAGAACAAGCTACAAAAAAAGATGCTCCTAGTCATTGGATTAAATGTCCTGAGTGTAGTTCTTTAATGTTCTTTAAAGAAGTAGAAAATCAAGATAATATTTGCCCTAAATGTAATTTTCATATGAGAATTGGGGCAAAAAGAAGAATTGAAATTTTAACAGATGATGGTTCTTTTGTTGAATTTGATGAAAACTTAAGACCGAACGATCCTTTAAAGTTTGTAGATAAAACTTCTTATAAAAAAAGAGTAGAAGTTGCTCTTAAAAAAACAGGAAGAACATCTTCTGTTGTGAGTGGTGAATGTGAAATTAACAAAACACCTGTTCAGATTGTAGTTTTTGATTTTTCTTTTATGGGAGGGTCATTAGGTTCTGTTGAAGGTGAAAAAATTGTTAGAGCTGTTAATAGAGCTATTGAAAAAGAACAAGGCTTAATTATCGTATCTGCTTCAGGAGGTGCTAGAATGCAAGAATCAACTTTTGCTTTAATGCAAATGGCTAAAACTTCTGCAGCATTAAAACGATTAGACCATGCAAAATTACCATATATTTCAATACTTACAGATCCTACAATGGGTGGTGTTTCTGCATCATTTGCATTCTTAGGTGATATTATTATGGCAGAACCTGGAGCTTTAATTGGTTTTGCAGGTCAAAGAGTAATTAAGCAAACTATTGGTGCAGATTTACCTGAAGGGTTCCAACGTGCAGAATTTTTACTTGAAAAAGGTTCTATTGATATGGTTACTAATAGAGCAGATATGAAACAAACATTATCAGACTTATTAACAATGTTTAAAAAAGAAAAAATAGCAAACTAAATGTTATCAAATTTTGAAGAAGCTTTAGGTTTTAAACTTGAAGCTTCTAACTACTTATATGTTTTATGTGATTATGAAACTATTATAAAAAAAAATATTTCTCTTGAGATTTTTGTAAATTTATGTAAAAGTAAAAATGTTAAATTAGTTCAATATAGAGATAAGATATCTACTATTCAAATACAAAAAGAAAACTTATTATATTTAAAAAAATCACTTGACATTCCGATTTTAATCAACGATAAGATTGAACTAATAGATTATTGTGATGGATTACATTTAGGACAAGAGGATTTTACTTCAATTCATAAAGACAAGAAAATAGCAATAAAATTAATAAGAAAAAAAATAGGAAAAAAACTTTTAGGCCTTTCAACTCATAATGAAGTTGAAATTTTAGAAGCGAATGATTTGGATTTAGACATGATTGGTTTAGGTGCATATAAAAATACAAATACAAAAGATGTAAGTACAGTGTTAGGCGAAAAAATTGTTTATCTTGCTAAAATATCAACACACCCAGTTTGTGCAATTGGTGGAGTGCAAATAGAGGATAAAATTAAGAATATTAATTTTAATGTTGTAGGAAGTGGATTTTTTACAAATAAAGGTAAATTCTTCGATGAAAATTAATATTTACTCTATTGTTAAACCATCAAAAGATGAGTCTGATATTTTAATTAAAGAATTTATTAAAATGTCATTAAAATATGCGAAAATTGAAGTTCACTATATTTTTAATAAGAATATATCTAAAGCTCAATCAATTGGTGAAAATGAAGCACAAAAAGCCTATAGTGATACTTATGAACCAATGCTAAAAGGTTATAATATTGCATTAGATGTTTTAGGAAAAAAATTAGACTCTTATTCTTTTTCTAGAGTATTAGAGGGTAAAAATGAAATAAATTTTTTTATTGGCGGTGCGTATGGCTTTGAAAGAGAATTTTTAAAGAAATGTGATAGTATAATATCCTTAAGTGATTTGACAATGGCACACAAAATAGCAAATATTGTGTTGACAGAACAGATCTTTCGAGGACTTTGTATTATAAATAATCACCCGTATCATAAATAATTTATCATATTTTTTGTATAATGGCGAAATTTTAAATTTAAAGGTATAATGTGGCTAATACAAAACAAATTGTAGAATTAAAAGAAATCCTACTAGATAAAAAAGAATTAATTATAAAAAATATACAAGGTAGTAGAGATAGTATTGATTCGTTAAAAAATTCTGAATGTAAAGATGAATATGATTATGCTGAAATATCAAGTGATAGCTTCAAAGAAGGCATTATTGCAAATCAGCAAGTAAAAGAATTAGAAGAGATTGAAGAAGCATTAAAAAGAGTAGAAAACGGAACTTACGGAGTTTGCGATATGTGTGATGAATCAATTGCTATTGGAAGATTAAGAGCTAAACCATTCGCAAAGTTTTGTACTCCTTGTAGAGAAATTTACGAAGTAGAAAAATAGTAAAAAGGATTTAATTATGGGTTTTAAAAAATATATTGTTTTTTCAGCATTATTTATTGGTATAATTTATGGATATACATTTAGTTTAGAGTTGGGTGATTTCAAAGTTACAGTTTTTGATATTTCACTACTTTTACCAATTGCAGTTTGGATTATTGCACCTTTAGTAGTATTATTCATAGCTACCGTTGGACATATTTTATTTTATGGTTTAATCAATGCTTTTAAGCAAAGAGCTACAGATAAAGATAAAGAAACAATGATTACTCTAATTAAATCTAATTTATTGGAAAAAAATCCTCCAAAAAGATTTAAAACAAAAGCATTCAAAGAACTGTCAGCTATTATTTCACAATTAAAATTAAACGTTAAAGATTCTAATTTTACTTCTTCTGATTCAGAGTTAAATTTTTTAATTGCAAATATTCAAGATATTAAAGCTGGAAAATTCGTTTCGAATAAATCATTAAAGTTAAATGAAACATCTGAACTTTCTAATAAAAATCTAATTAATAAAGTTAATGAACAAATTGATTTTTCTGTTGAAGTTCTAAAAAAACCTGATAATTATCCTCAAAATATAGTAAGGCAGTCATTTATTAATGTAATTAATGAAAAGTCTATGACGACAGTTAAAAAGTTATATAAAAATATTAAATTAGATAAAGATTTAGCAAGAAGATTATTTGAAAAAGATGCTGCAAATAACGAATTTGGTTTTACTTCTGAAGAAATATCAAAAATAGTGAAAGATTTAGAATATACAACTGACGATTATTTAGCACTTGCTAGAAATTATGAATCAATTTTACAACCAGATCAAATTATTGCTTTATTCGAAAAGTTAAGTGAAGAAATCGATGCTTCAACTCCAGCATATTTACATGTATTATTTGAATATGAAATGATCGATAAGGTTAGAGAAATAGTTGACACGACACCAGATGGTGAATATTCATCGTTTAAAGCTCTTTTAGATTTAAAAGATGCTGGTAAACATTATGATTTAGAATCGATTTCTTACAAATAATGAAAAAGAAAATTGATTTCAGCCAACCTTTAATGGTTTTGGCACCACTTGCTGGTTATACTGACTTACCTTTTAGGTCTGTTGTTAAAAAATTTGGTGCAGATATCACAATATCTGAAATGATCTCTTCAAATGCTTTAGTTTATAAATCAGAGAAAACATTTAAGATGATAGAAAAATCTCCTAGTGAAGATCCTTATATTGTGCAAATTGCAGGAAACACTCCTGAGTTAGTTAGAGATGCTGTTTTAATGTTAAATGATATAGATGGTATAGATGGTATTGATTTAAACTGTGGTTGTCCAGCTCCAAAAGTATTTTCGCATGGTTCAGGTTCTAACCTTCTTGGAGACTTAAAAAAACTTGAAAGTATTTTATCTACAGTAAAAAAATACTCAACAAAACAATATACGAGTGCAAAAGTTAGGATTGGTGTTGCAGATAAGATACCAGTAGAAATTGCTAAAGCAGTTGAAGCATGTGGAGTTGATTTTGTATCTGTTCATGGTAGAACAAGAGCAGGTAAATATAAAGCACCAGTTGATTATGATGCAATTAAAGCAATGAAAGCGGCTGTTAATATTCCTGTTATTGCTAATGGAGATATTAAAGATTATGATAAAGCAAGAGAAGTTTTAGAATATACTAAAGCTGATGGAGTTATGATAGGTCGTGGTGCAATTGGAAAACCATGGATCTTCCATCAATTAAAAGAAAATATAGAAGATAAAGATATTTCTCAAAATTTAAAAAAAGAAATTATTCTAGAACATTTTGATGCAACTCTTGGTTTCCATGGTGAACATGGTGCTGTAATGTTTAGAAAACTTTTACATTCTTACTCAAAAGGTTACACAGGAGCAAATGAATTTAGAGATTTAATCAATCATGTATCTGATAAAAAAATTATGAGAGATATGATTGAATCTTTCTTTTAATCTTCTAGTTCTTCTTAATATTATTCATAATGTTATTTAGATAAAATATCACACTTTTTACAAAAGAATTTAATTTTATATAGTTAAATAAAAAGGAAATATTTGTCTGAATACTATTTTGAATTAATAATTAATCCAAATAAAAATTACGAACTTTTTTTAGAACTGCTTACATCGCTAACTAATAATAATGCTATCGAAGAGATCAATGGCACTTTAATAGCAAGAAGTGAAGATGATTTATCAAATGTTGAAGAGGGTATTTTGCAATTTGCAAGAGCTTTGGAAATTGAATGTAAAACATCACATACAAAAAAAGAGAACATAGATTGGATAAAACAATATCAAGAATCTGTTAAATCTGTCGAAATTGGAAACTTTTATATCCGTCCTTCATGGGAAGAAAAAAAAGAAAACAAAATTGATATTATAATTGATCCAGCCTTATCTTTTGGCTCAGGTCATCACGAAACTACGTCTTCTTGTATAGAAGCTATTGATAAGTATGTTAAAGATGAGTCAAGAGTTTTAGATGTGGGAACAGGAAGTGGAATATTAGCAATTGCTGCTGCAAAAAAGAAGTGTATTGTTGATATTTGCGATACAGATGATGTATGTATAAAAGATACATCTAGTAACTTCACATTAAATTCTGTAGAATTTGATACTTCTTGGATTGGTTCAGCTAACAAGGCTGAAAAAAAATATGATGTGGTAATTGCAAATATTGTTGCGGATGTTTTAGCTATGATTGCAAAAGATTTAAAGAATTGTTTAAATGATAATGGTATATTAATAATTTCAGGTATTTTAGATAAACACATTGATAGAGTGTTGAACAAATTTAAAGACTTAGAGCAGTTAGAACTTATTCATAAAAATGAATGGGTAACAGTTGTATTTAAAAATAATAAGGAGTTTTAGTTTATGAATGATAAACAAAATAATGACAATAATGGTGGAAATAATAACAATTTTTTTAATAATAACCCATTATTAGTTTTTGTAATTTTCTCAATAGTAACAATTTTTGCTTTTAAAGCATTATTCCCTGAAAATCAAATGGGAAGTGGTTCAAATAATGGTGTTACTCCATTTAATTCACAATCAAAGAATCAAACAGTTCCATACTCAGAATTAAAAAAGTTAATTACTTCTGGACAAATTGAATATGTAGGAATTGGTAATACTCAAATTAGAGCAGTATCAAAAAGTTCTTCAGGACAAGTTACTACTTATACCGCAAGAAGAGTAATTCCTGATGAAACATTAGTTGCAAGTTTAGAAAAAAATGGAATTAATTATGGTGGAATTAATGAAGAGAATGTCCTAGCAGATATTTTATTTGGTTGGGTTTTACCAATATTTATTTTCTTAGCAATTTGGATGTTTATTACAAAAAGAATGTCAAAATCCATGGGTGGAGGAGGCGGTGGCCTTCTTGGAATTGGTTCATCTAAGAAGATGATTAATTCTGAAAAACCAAATGTAAAATTTGATGATATGGCTGGAAATAAAGAAGCAAAAGAAGAAGTTCAAGAGGTTGTTGAATTTTTAAGAAACCCTGATAGATATGTAAAACTAGGAGCTCAAATTCCTAAAGGTGTTCTTTTAGTTGGACCTCCTGGAACTGGTAAAACATTACTAGCAAAAGCAGTTGCTGGTGAAGCAGATGTTCAGTTTTTAAGTGTTTCTGGTTCTGCGTTTATTGAAATGTTTGTGGGAGTTGGAGCCTCTAGAGTTAGAGATTTATTCGAACAAGCTAAAAAAGTTGCACCTGCAATTATCTTTATTGATGAGATTGATGCTATTGGTAAATCTAGAGCAAGTGGTGGACCAATGGGTGGTAATGATGAAAGAGAACAAACATTAAATCAATTATTAGCTGAAATGGATGGATTTGCAACAGAAGAAGCTCCAGTTATTGTATTAGCGGCTACAAATAGACCTGAAGTACTTGATCCTGCATTGTTAAGACCAGGGAGATTTGATAGACAAGTTTTAGTTGATAAACCTGATTTTGAAGGTAGAAAAGAAATTCTTGCTGTTCATATTAAAGGTGTTGCTGTTGGAAAAGATGTTGATTTAGTTGAAGTTGCTAAAATGACAGCTGGACTTGCTGGTGCTGATTTAGCAAATATTATTAATGAGGCTGCATTACTTGCAGGTCGTGCTAATAAAGATGAAGTTACTTATGAAGACTTTAAAGAATCAGTTGAAAGACAAATTGCTGGTTTAGAAAAGAAATCTAGAAGAATATCTCCAAAAGAGAGAAAGATTGTAGCTTATCATGAATCAGGTCATGCAGTAATTGCAGAAATTACAAAAGGTGCTAAAAAAGTAAATAAAGTTTCAATCGTTCCTAGAGGAATGGCAGCTTTAGGTTATACTCTTAATACACCAGAAGAGAATAAATACTTAATGCAAAAACATGAACTTATAGCTGAAGTTGATACACTATTAGGTGGTCGTGCAGCTGAAGAAGTATTTATTGGTGAAATTTCGACAGGTGCAGGAAATGACTTAGAAAGAGCTACTGACATTATCAAATCAATGGCTACAGTTTATGGAATGAGTGATGTTGCTGGATTAATGGTTTTAGAAAAAAGACAAAATCAATTTTTAGGTGGACAAACTCAAAAAGATTTCTCAGATGATATGGCTAAAAATTTAGATGAGCATATTAAAACTTTATTAAATGATAGATATGCTGCTGTTCTTCAATCATTAAGAGATAATAATGCTGCAATTGAACAAATGACAGCCGAGTTATTAGAAATTGAAGTTATTTCTGGTCAAAGAGTTCGAGAGATTATTAAAGAGAATGGTGGAGAAGTTTTTGAAGATGAGGATTTACATAGCGATGCACTTCCAAAAGACGAAACTAAAGAAAAAGAAAGTGAAGTTGTAGAATCAAATGATGAAACAAATTCAACTTTAGAAGAAGACGAAACTAAGAAAGACTAATTTCAAAATGAAAAAGGTAAAATCATATTTTACCTTTTTTACTTAATCAATATCAATATCAAAAAAAGACTATAACTTTTCAATTTTTTAAAAAGGCTTGACAAAAGTATTTAAATTAATTATACTTGTGCATATTAAAAATTTAGGAGAGTTCTATGAAAATATTTAATTTTTACAACAATCATTTCATCAAAAGTGTTAACTCTTCATTGCTTCTTACTAAAAACCTCTAATTTAAAAATTTAGACACTTATTAAATCAACAAATTACATTACTCAGTTTTTCTTTTTTATAAAAAAAAAGATATAATAATATATATAATAAAAGGTAAATTACATGGATAAAAATAGGATTATAGTATTTGATACTACATTAAGAGACGGTGAACAAAGTCCAGGTTGTTCAATGAATACTGAAGAAAAAATTAAAATAGCATTACAGTTAGAAAAATTAGGCGTTGATGTGATTGAAGCAGGTTTTGCAGCAGCAAGCCCTGGCGATTTTGATGCAATTAGCAGAATTGCAGAACAAGTTAAAAATTCTTCTATTTGTTCGCTTAGTCGTGCTATTGATAATGATATTAAACAATCAGGTTTAGCTGTTAGTAAAGCTGCTAAGCATAGAATTCATACATTTATTGCAACTTCACCAATTCATATGAAATATAAATTAAAAATGAATGAAGCTGAAGTAATTAAAAGAGCAGTTCACGCAGTTGAATATGCTAGAACTTTTGTTGATGACGTAGAATTCTCACTAGAAGATGCTGGACGTTCTGAAATCCCATTTATGAAAGAAGTAATGGATGCAGTAATAAAAGCAGGAGCTTCAACAATTAATTTACCTGATACTGTTGGTTATAGATTACCTCATGAATTAGGTGCTATGGTTAAAGAATTATCTGACTTTGCAGGAGATAGAGCTATCATTTCAGTTCATAATCATAATGATTTAGGATTAGCAACAGCAAATACTTTAGCTGCAGTTATGAGTGGAGCTAGACAAATAGAAGTTACAATTAATGGCTTAGGTGAGAGAGCTGGTAATTCCGCTTTAGAAGAGGCTGTAATGGCTATTAAAACTAGAAAAGATGCATTCGGAGAATTATACACTAATATAAATACTCCAGAAATATATCCAACTTCTAGATTAGTTGCTACAATTACAGGTGTTGAGCCACAACAAAATAAATCAATTGTTGGTAAAAACGCATTTGCTCATGAAAGTGGAATTCACCAAGATGGTATGTTAAAAAATAATGAAACATATGAAATTATGAAGCCTGAAGATGTAGGTGTATTTAAAGAATCTACTTTAATTTTAGGTAAACACTCAGGACGTGCTGCGTTTAGGGATAAAATTGAGCATTTAGGTTTTGACAAAGTAAGTGATGAAGAATTAAATGCTGCATTTGAGAGATTTAAAATTTTAGCTGATAAGAAAAAAGATGTTAGTGACGATGATATTAGAATGCTAATTACAGATGAGTCATTAAATCAAATAAAAACATACCAATTAGAAGCATTACAAATCTCTGATTGTTCAAATGGTGTTCCAACAGCAGCTGTTGCAATTAAGTTTCAAGATCAAATTATGAGAGATGCAGCTATTGGAGATGGAACAATGGATGCTATTTTTAAAACAATTGATAGATTAACAGGTTATGATGGAGAACTTAAAGATTATAAAGTAACTTCAGTAACTGAAGGCAAAGATGCCTTAGCAAAAGTTACAACAAGAGTTTCTTTTGATGATTCTTCTCCTGCATTTGTTGGACATGGATTAAGCATTGATACGATGTTAGCAACAGCAAAAGCATATATAAGTGCTTTAAATTCTTACCTTTCTCAAAAAGAAAGACTTTCTAAACAAACTTCACACCAAATATAATTATATGAAGCAGTTTTACTGCTTTATATACAAAATGATTATTTGAAGTATAACAGGAGATATAATATTATATGATGCAGTTTAACTTCTTTTTAAAACTTTTAAAAGAATCTTTTAGAGATTTAATTCCAATTATAGTCGTAATTTTATTTTTTCAATTAGCAATTATTCAAACCGTTCCTGATGAATGGCTAAATACAGCTATTGGATTAGGTATTGTTGGAGTTGGTTTAGCAATTTTTTTACAAGGTCTTGAAATTGGAATTTTCCCAGTAGGAGAGGGCTTAGCAAGAGATTTTGCAAAATCTGGATGGACTAAATGGATATTAATTTTTGGTTTTTTAATTGGTTTTGGTACTACAATTGCTGAACCAGCTCTTGCTGTTATTGCAGATAAAGCTGCTTCTATTTCAAGTGGAAGAATTGATGCTACAGTATTAAGATTTGTAGTAGCAGGATCTGTTGGACTTGCAATTTTATTAGGTGTATATAGGATTATTAAAGGTCATCCTATTCATTATTATATAATTGCAGGATATATAATAGTTGTTACAGTTACTTTTTTTGCTCCTCCTGAAATCATTGGATTGTCTTATGACTTAGGTGGAGTTACAACTTCTACTGTTACTGTACCTCTTGTAGCTGCACTTGGAATTGGTTTAGCTTCAAATATTAAAGGAAGAAATCCAGTTATTGATGGTTTTGGTTTAATTGCTTTTGCTTCATTAACTCCAATGATTTTTGTTCAAATATATGGAATTGCAGTATATAATTTAGTTGATGCACAAAATGTTGCTAATATTGTAATTAAAGCTACAGTTTCATCTCCTACTGATATTAGCTTTGAATCTATTATCTATGGAATTCTTTCTGTTATAAAAGATGTAATTCCTATCTTAGCAATTATTCTTTTCTTTCAATATGGAGTATTAAAAAAACCAATTCAGAATTTAAAAACAGTTTTTTTAGGTTTTGCCCTTGTTATCTTTGGACTGTATGCCTTTATACTAGGTCTTGAGATGGGACTTTTCTCTCTTGGTGAGACTATGGCATATCAATTAACAAAAAGAGATTCTGTTTTTGTTATTTATGCGTTTGCTTTTACAATTGGTTTCTCAACTACTATGGCTGAACCTGCTTTAATGGCAATTGCAAAAAAAGCAAAAGATATTTCTGATGGCAAAATTAATGATTTTGCATTAAGATTATTTGTAGCCGCTGGTGTTGCTATTGGTATTGCTTTAGGTGCATTCAGAATTGTTGATGGTGGTCATATTCATTATTATATTATAGTTGGATATTTAATTGTAATTATTTTAACATTTGTAGCTCCTAAGTATATTATTCCAATTGCTTATGATTCAGGTGGAGTTACTACTTCAACGGTTACTGTTCCTTTAGTTGCAGCTCTTGGTATTGGTTTGGCTACAAATATTGAGGGAAGAAATCCTTTAATTGATGGATTTGGACTTATTGCTTTTGCTTCACTATTTCCTATGATTACTGTAATGTTATATGGTATATTAACTGAAAGATTTGAAGTTAAATCAGATACTCAAATTGAAGAAGAAGATTTATTACATGATAAGTTAATTGATGCAGAAAATATGGATTTAGCTACTGTTAATATTGATGGTTCAGGTATAAGACACTCTTTATCATTAGAGTTCTCAGCTGTTGTTATAATTGTACCTATTGATAAAAAAATAGATGCAATAGCAGCTGCACATAAAGCAGGTGCTTCAGGCGTTACAGTTCTTAATGCTGATGGAATAGGACTTGAGCAAATGGCTAATTTTTATAGAACGTCTTTTGAAGCAAATGATGCTCTGTTATTATTTTTACTTCCTAAGTATTTGGTGAATAATGTTGTTAAATCTATTATTCATTCTTTACATATTACAACAACTGGAAAAGGAATTGCTTTTGCTTTTCCACTAACTCATATGAAAGGAATATCTTTGTCAAAAGAAGATGTTTTTAAAGAGCAAGCTTATCAAGTTAACCTAAAAAAAGATGAACCTATAGAATGTATTGATACAGAAGAGGAATATAATGATTCAAATAAAAAATCTTGAAGAGATTCAAAATAATATTAATACAGGAAGACCTACATTAATATATTTTTCAGGTGAAAATTGTGGTGTTTGTAAGGTATTGAAACCTAAGATTGAAGAAGAAGTTAAAAAAAACTTCCCTTTATTTGACATCTTTGAAATTAAGACAGATTTACATAAAGAAATTACAAGTCATTTTACGGTATTTTCTATACCTACAACCTTGGTTTATTTTGATAAAAATGAATTTTTTAGAAAAGGACGTAATATGTCAGTTTCTTTATTTATAGAAGAATTAAAAAGACCATATAATCTATTAACAAAGTAAGAGACAAATGAAAAGAGCACTTTTAATTATATTTATAATTTTTATAGCAATGCAAGTAATAAGAACAGAACAAAATAATACAGCAAATGAAAAAGAGTTAGAAATAAAAGCTCCTTTAGAAGTTATGACAATATTAAAACAATCATGTTATGATTGTCATTCTAATCAATCAAAATGGCCTTGGTATTCTCAAGTTGCACCATTTTCTTGGATAATCGCATCACATGTAGAAGATGGAAGAAAATCTTTGAATTTTGCTACATGGGAAAATTATTCTGAAGTAGAAAAAACTAAAAAAATGAAAAGAATATATCAAACAGTTTATGCTTTAATGCCTTTAAAGAGTTATATATGGCTTCACGAGGAAGCTGATTTAACAAAAGAACAAAGAAGTTTTATCCGAGAATGGACTGGGGTACGAAAATAAAGTGAGAGAAGAAGTAGCAGAAATATTAAGTGATAAAAAAACACTTTTAACAATCACTTATTTTAAATTACAAAGACTATTCGAAAAGAAATATGGTAAAAACACAGTAGTTCTTATGGAAATAGGAACTTTTTTTGAAGTTTACGAAGTAAATAATGATGAAGAACAAATTGGAAAAGCAAAAGAAATTGCAGAGCTTTTAAATATACAATTAACAAGAAAAAATAAAACCATACTAGAAAACTCACCAGAAAATCCTATTATGGCAGGAGTTCCTGCAATTTCTTTAGAAAAACACTTAGCTAGAATAATTTCTGAACAAAAATATACAGTTGTTCTTATAAAACAAAAAGGCATTCCTCCAAATGTATCAAGATATTTAGATACTGTTGTAAGTCCAGGAACAAATTTTGATTTTGTATTAAATCAAGATGAAAATAATATTACCTCAATTTTAGTTGATCAAATTAGAGGAATCTATCTAATTGGATATTCAGCAATTGATGTTACAACTGGAAAATGTTATTACAACGAAGTTCATGGAACTAGTGAAGATAAGTTCTTTGCCTTAGATGAGGTATTCAACTATATGAACATGCATAAAACAAATGAAATAGTTATTACTTTTGCTGACAAAAGTATTAATGAAAAAGAAGTTATTGATTATTTAGAATTAAAACTTAAAACATTTCATATAGGTACTTTTAGACCTAAGATTTCATATCAAAATGAGCTATTTAAAAATGTGTTTAACATTCAATCTTTATTAACTGCTATTGAGCATTTAGATATGGAAAGAGTTCCTTTAAGTACAGAATCTTTATCAGTATTAATTGATTTTGTAATAGGACATGATTCAAATATTATTCAGAAATTATCACTTCCTTCAAAACTTGATATTAGCAAGTACATTTATTTAGGAAACAATGCAATTGAGCAATTAAATATTATTGAAACATCACATAACCCATCACTTATAAAACTTATAAATAATACATCAACAGCAATGGGAAAAAGACTTTTAAAAGAAAGGTTAACTCACCCAGTAAAAGATTCTAAAGAGTTACTTAGGAGATTTGCATTATCCAAAGAGCTATTTGATTACCATGCTCCTATTGAAAATGAATTAGCAAATATATATGATATTGAAAGACTAACTAGACGTATAAAATTAAATAGATTACATCCTTTTGAACTTAATTATTTGTATGATTCATTAATTAGTATAAAAGAAGTAGTTTCTTTTATGGAAAATTATAAGTTTATAAAACCTCCTTGTACAAGCAGTGAATTAGAACAATTTATACAATCAATTGATTCAACATTTGATTTATCTATTTGTGGAAAATATATGCTAAAAGACGTTGAAAGTAATATGGTAAATGATGGGATTAATACTAAAATTGATGAATTAAATATACAAAATAATATTTTATACTCAAAATTAGAATTATTAAAAACTCATATTTTATCTTTTATAAAAACAAAAGATTCTAACTATGTTGGAATCAATAGACTTGATAAAGAAGGTTTCTTTTTAACATTGACTAAAAATAGATTTAACCTTGTAAAAAATGAACTATTAAATTCACATATTATTATAGATGACGATTTATTATTATTTAAAGATTTCACTATTAAAGTTCAAACAAATTCAGTAAAGATCTCCTGTAAATTAAGCGAAGAAATTTCAGATAAATATGTACATAACTTAAGAAAAATCATAGAATTAAATAAATTAGTATTTAAAGAAAAAATATCTGAATTTGAGAAAAAATTTGCCTTATTGTTAGGTGAATTGGTGCAGTTTATTTCTGAAGTAGATTTAACAGTTTCAAATATTAAAACAGCAAAAAAATATAACTATGTTTGTCCTAAAATTGTAAAAACAAAAGATGATGAGAATTTTTTAGAAGTAATTGATTTAAGACATCCAATAATAGAAGCGAATGAAGAGCAAGGCATATATGTACCCAATGATATTATTTTGGGGGAATTGAGTTTAGCTTCAAAAGAATATAAAAATAATGTAATTATAAAAAACTCAAATCCTATTAATATGAATAACAACAAAATGCATGGTGTCTTATTATATGGAATTAATTCATCAGGTAAATCCTCATTAATGAAAGCAATTGGTATAGCAGTAATTTTAGCACAAGCCGGTTTTTATGTACCAGCAAAATCTATGAGATTCTCTATTTTTGATGCAGTATATACTAGAATTTCAGGAGCTGATAATATTGCTAAAGGCTTATCTTCTTTTGCTGTTGAAATGTTAGAACTTAAAAATATTTTTAACCGTGCTACAAAAAAATCGCTAGTTTTAGGAGATGAAATATCTCATAGTACTGAAACTATGAGCGGATTGTCTATAGTTGCTAGTTCTATTTTAAAGCTATCAAAACTTGAAGCTATTTTTGTATTTGCTACACATTTACATCAATTACCTGAAATTGAAGATGTTGAAAAACTAAAAAACATCATTGCCTTACATTTGTCTGTTATGTACAATAATGAAGAAGATAAGCTAATCTTTGATAGAAAATTAGCCTATGGAAGTGGTTCTTCGATGTATGGATTAGAGTACGCAAAATCTTTACATATGGATAAAGAGTTTTTATCTGTTGCAAATAACATTAGAAAAAAATTAACAGATGATTATGATTCAATTGAGAGATTATCTCAACGTAAAACTTCAAAATATAATAAAAATGTATATAGTACAACTTGTGTAATTTGTGGAAGAGCTTGTGATGATGTTCATCATATAAAAGAACAGTCTCGAGCAAATAAAGATGGCTTTATTGAACATATAAATGCAAACCATAAATATAATTTAGTTCCTTTATGTAAAGAACACCATAAAATGGTACATGATGGTAGAATAAATATTAATGGATTTGTTGCTACTTCAAATGGATTAGAATTACATTATACAAATGCAGGAGATAAATAATAAATCTATGCTTTATATTGGTATTGATTTAGCTTGGAGTGAAAATAATTATTCAGGTATCACTTTACTAGAAGATAATAAATTAATCTACTCAGGAGTAGTGTCTAGCTTAGATAAAGTAATTGATTTTGTGAAAAAATATCCAAATGCGATAGTTGGAGTTGATGCTCCATTAATAGTTAAAAACCAAACGGGAAATAGAACTATAGAGATAGAGTTTTTAAAAGATTATTCTTCTAAAAAACTTGGAGTTTATCCTGTTAATAGAAACTTAATGTTGAAATATAGTAGTGTTATTGTTGGTGAAGAATTATCTAAAAATATTCCTCAAAGACTTGGAAAAGAGTTATTTGAAGTGTATCCTCATGCTACAATTATGAATTGTTTTCATGGATCAGTTCTACCTTATAAAAGAAAAAAAGGTAGAAATACTGAATATATTAGAGTACAATTAAAAATACTACAAAATTATATACAAAATGTAGTTCATGGTGATTTCTATAAAGATATTGATGAATTAAAGGGAACAAAATTAAAACATTATGAAGATATGTTAGATTCTATTGTTTGTGCATATACTCTTTTTTATTGTGAAAAACATAAACATAAAACCTATGCGAATATTTTTAAAGTTCCTTTTCAAAAAGATACAAAATAAGATAAAACATAATTTCTTCTGTTATAATTCAAAAAGTATTTAATTAAAATATTAAGGATGTAGTAGTGGAAAAATCTTATATTTGGACTTTACCTACAAGAGTATTTCATTGGTTATTAGCTTTATTTATTCTGTTATCTTTTATCACATCAGATATAGACGATTTTTTGAATTATCATGTAATTGTAGGATATGCTGTTTTGATTCTTATATTTTATAGAATCGTTTGGGGTATTATAGGACCTAAATTTTCTCAGTTTAAAGATTTTCCTCTATCTAAAAAAAATGTAAAAGAATTTTTATCAAATATGTTTAATAGTGAACAAAAATATTTAGGGCATAACCCTATGGCATCATATGTAATGATAAGTATGTTTTTAATTATATTTCTTATTATATTAACAGGTGCAATAGCTTTTGGTATTGAAGAAGGTAAAGGTATATTCTCTTCTTTTAAAACTGGAATTTTAGGAAAAAATGAATTGTTTGAAGATATACATGAAATATTATCTAATTTGTTAATAGTACTTATCGTTGCTCATTTAAGTGGTGTACTTTTTGATAAAATTTTTCATAAAAAACACGAAACATTAAAATCAATATTTTCAGGTTATAAGAAAACGAAATATTTAGAGTCTGTAGAATTAAATATCTTCCAGAAAATAGTTGCAACAACTTTTTTGATTTTATTTATTACTTTTTTAATATACAGTTTTATAAACCCAGAAAATATTCTACTTGGTTGATTATAAAAATAAAAGAGTTTATCTTGAATTAATATTTCTTAAGATACTGTTTTTTAAATGATGTGATATTATAGTCTTTTAATTTTAATTGATTACGAATATAGGTAATATATGAAGGACCAACTTCACAGCATCCGCCAACAATAGAAGCCCCTTTTTGAATCCATTTCATTACATGTTCAGCATATTTTTCTTCATTTATATCCAGTCTTGCTGTAAGTTTATCAACTGTAGTACCAGGCTTAAGAGCATTTATTGAAGTAAAGGCATTTGCATATCCACCAAAAGGTATATCTAGATTTCTTAATGAATATATACCTTGATCTATTGACTCAGGATATGAACAATTAAATAATAATGCATCTATTGAGTAGTTCTCTAATGCTTCAACTGCCTCTTTAATACTCTCTCCTGATCTTAATTCATTTGGATTTGTATCACATAGAGTCAAGCTAAGCCAAATAGGTTTACTTCCTTTTTGTGCAGCTTCCACAGCGGCTTTGGCTTCTTTAATACTTGACATTGTCTCAATAAGAAATATATCTATATACTTATCTTGAATTGCTACTATTTTTTCATATTCATCTTTTATTTCAGAAAAAGTACGCTTATCAACAACATAACTTCCAACCAAAGGAGGTAAACATCCAGCTATAGAAATCTCTTTATTAGTTAAAGATAGTTCTTCCCTTGCTTGAATAGCTAAGTTTAATGCTTGTAATTGTAACTTTTCAAATAGTTCTATTTGACTATCTCGTTTTAATCTAGATGGTGTGCAGGTATAATTATTTGTAGTAATTATTGTAGCTCCAGCTTTCATAAAATCTTTATGGACATCTTTTACTATTTGAGGAGTATCTATCATCACTTGTGTTGACCATAATGGAGTTTGTGGTTTTCCTGCTCTTATATAAATTTCTTGACCAACACCACCATCTAAAATATAGATATTTTTCATACTATTTTCCTTGAACTCTATAAATTAAAAATATTTTACTATTTTATTCTTAATTCTATAGGGATAACAAAATATGATCTTTGGATTATATTTTATAAAGCTTTAAACCCTTCTTCTAAGTCTAAAGTTCCTTCATAAAATGCCTTCCCTACAATAACACCAGCAATATTACCATTCGTTTTACAATTAGTTATGTCATTGATATCTTTTACTCCACCAGATGCAATAGTGTCAACTCCAGATGCTAATGCAATTGATTCTGTAAATTCAACATTTACACCACAAAGCATTCCATCTTTTGAAATATCAGTACAAATAATAGCTTCAACACCAGCATTTGCAAACTCACGTGCAAGAGTTGTAGCTTCCATTGTAGAAACTTCAGCCCAACCTTCAACTGCAACCATTCCATTCATCGCATCAATTCCTACAGCAATTGGATATTTTGCTGCCATATCTTTTACAAATTGAGGATCTTTAACTGCAATTGAACCTAAAATTAATCTATCAACCCCAAGTTCTAAATACATTTTGATAGTTTCTTCATCTCTAATACCACCACCAAGTTCGATTTTTAAATTACAATTTTCTCTAATCTTTTTGATTTGTTCTAAGTTTGCAGGTTCTCCTGCAAAAGCACCATTTAAATCAACTATATGTAACCACTTTGAACCTAATTCTTCAAATCTTTTAGCAACTTGCCAAGGCTCATCTGAATAGATTTTTGCACTCTCCATTAGCCCTTTACTTAGTCTTACTGCTTTTCCGTCTTTTAAATCAATTGCTGGTAATATATCCATTTTTAACTTCCTCTTTAGTGTGATAAATTCATAAAATTTTTAAGTATTTTTAACCCATTGTCATGTGATTTTTCAGGGTGTGGTTGAAAACCATATATATTTTCTTTGTGTACAGCACTTGCAAAATCATAACCATAGTGCGTTTTTCCAATAATATTTTTTTCATTTGTAACTGCGTGGTAAGAGTGTACAAAATAAAGATAAGGATCTTTTAACCCTTCAAATAAAGTATGATCATTTTGTGTTTTTATAGTGTTCCATCCCATATGTGGGATTTTTGTATTTTCATGCATTTTTGATTTATCAAATTTTACAATATGTCCATCTATAAGTCCAAGACCTTTTGTTTCACCAAACTCTTGTGAACTTTCAAATAAAAGTTGCATCCCAAGACAAATACCAATCATTGGCTTACCAGTTTTTGAAAAATCATGTATTGCTTGAAACATTCCTGTTTCATGTAAGTTTTTCATAGCATCACCATATGCCCCAACACCAGGAAGAATAATTCTGTCAAAGTTTTTTAAATCTTCTGGATCTTTAACAAATGAAGCTTTAGCATCAAGTAAATGACAAGCATTATAAACACTTGCTAAGTTTCCCATATTATAATCAATAATTCCTATCACATTAATCCCTTTTAAAAAAAAAGAATTATACTAAAGTTTTGCATCAGCTAGGGTTAAAGAAAATAGGACTTTATTGTTTTGCTTTTCAAGAGCTTTTTTTGCTTCTAATATTGTACTTCCTGTAGTAATTAAATCATCACAAAGAATTATTGTTTTATTCCTGATATTAGAAATTTTAAATTTTCTTGGATTGTTTTTTCTAAATTTTAAGTCTTTCCCTGCATATTTTATTATATTTGTTGCTTTTAAGCAATTATATTTAGGAGTAATTATTTTTGATTTTAAGTGCTTTACTAATATTGCAGTGTGTGAGAAATCATGTCGTGTATGGTCATCTATTGGAATTGCTAAGATTTCATCTTTTAAATTAAAATTTTGTGAGAACTTTGAAAAAGATATTTTTGCAAGAATATTAAAAACCCTATCTCCATGAAAATAGTATTTTGATGTTATTAAGTCTTCTATATCTGTGAGAGCATAAAAGGAATAGTTAAAGAAATTTTTTTCTAATTCTCTTTTATGAAAAGAGGGCTCTATTAAATTTTTTTGACATTTTTTACAAATAATTTGAAAGGATAGGTTTTCACAAGTTAAGCATTTCATATTTTATAATACTATAAGTTATATTTATTTCTTTCTTATAAAAGAAAAATACTACTTTCTTTGATGAGTATTCAAAATCTTATCTTCAACGAAGAGATTTGCTAAAAGCAAATCTCTATATTTTTAAAACAGCCATAAATGCTTCTTGTGGAACATTCACCTTCCCAATAGATTTCATTCTTTTTTTACCAGCTTTTTGTTTTTCTAAAAGTTTTCTTTTTCTTGTAATATCTCCACCATAACATTTTGCAGTTACATTTTTCCCTGTTGATTTTACAGTTTCCCGTGCTATAATATTTGAGCCAATTGATGCTTGAATAGCAACTTCAAATAATTGTCTTGGAATCAATTCTTTTAATGCCTTAATAAATTCTCTACCTTTTGATAAAGCTTTATTTTCAGGAACAATAATAGAAAGTGCATCTACAACATCTCCAGCAACTTTAATATCAAGTTTTTGTAAAATACCTTCTCTAAAACCTATTGGTTCATAATCAAATGATGCATAACCTTTTGTAGTTGATTTTAATCTATCATAAAAATCCATTACAATTTCATTCATAGGAATATCATAATCAAGTAAAACTCTACTACCTATGTAATCCATCTTATTTTGAATACCTCTTTTGTCATTAAGAAGTTTGATAACATTTCCTAAAAATTCATCTGGTACTAAAATAGTAGCTTTAACATAAGGTTCAAAAATAGTTTCTATATAGTTTGGTTCAGGTAATTCACTAGGATTTTGAATAGATATTCTCTCACCATCTTTTTTAAGTACTTCATAAATAACTGTTGGAGCAGTTGCTATTAAATCAAGATTAAATTCTCGCTCTAATCTTTCTTTAATTACTTCCATATGTAACATACCTAAAAATCCTGCTCTAAAACCACTTCCTAAAGCAGCTGAACTCTCTGGTTCATATGAGATTGAAGAATCATTAAGTCTTAATTTATCTAAAGCATCTCTTAAATCTTCAAATTTATCTGTATCGATTGGATACAGTCCAGCAAATACAAAAGGTTTTGCTGGTTCAAAACCATCAATTGCTTCTGGTGTTCTATTTTTAGCATCCGTAATTGTATCACCAACAGCAATAATATCAACAGTTTTAATACCAAGTACAACTATTCCAATTTCACCTGTTTTGATTTCATCTGTAACCTGTTTTTTTAAAGGATGAGGATACATTAAAGATAATACTTGTTGTTCATGTTCAGTATTCATCATACGAACAACTTGACCTTTTTTGATACTTCCTTCATATACTCTTACAAGTGCTAAAGCTCCAAGATAATTATCAAACCAAGAATCATAAATAAGTGCTTTAGTAGGTGCATTTGTATCTCCTACTGGTGGTGGAACTCTATCAACTATTGAATCAATTAGCTCTCTTACACCTAAACCTGTTTTAGCACTTATTAGATTATGTTCTGTACAATCAATTCCAATAGCATCTTCAACTTCTTCAAGTACTCTAAGAGGATCAGCAGAAGGTAAATCAATTTTATTCACAACTGGTAATAATTCTAAATCATTTTCCATAGCAATATAAACATTTGCAATAGTTTGTGCCTCAACACCTTGTGTTGAATCTACAATTAATAATGCTCCATCTGATGATGCTAATGATCTACTTACTTCATATGAAAAATCAACATGACCTGGAGTATCAATTAAGTTTAGAACATAATTTTGTCCATCTTTAACATAATCAAGCCTAACACTTTGTGCTTTGATTGTAATTCCACGTTCTTTTTCTATATCCATTGTATCCATAACTTGTGCAGACATATCTCTATCTGCTACTGAACCACACTCTTGAATAATTCTATCAGCTAGTGTTGATTTCCCATGGTCAATATGAGCAATGATACTAAAATTTCTAATATTTTCTTGCAAGGTTATTATCCTTATTATCTATTATTTGTCGCGATTATAACTAAAGTTTTGTAAGTTTTGTGTTAAATATAAAAAGAGAGTAGTTTGAATAGGGAATAAAGACTTAGATAACATATCTAAGTCTTTAAAAGGAAAGATTATTGATTTATTAAACCAATAACTCTTCTGTTTTCTGCTCTTCCTTCTTTAGTAGTATTTGTTGAAATTGGTTGAGTTTCCCCATATCCAATTGCAGATAATCTACTTGGAGCAATATTTAATTTCTTTAAAGCTTCAATTGTAGATTGAGCTCTTTTTTCTGATAATTCTTGATTATACTTTTTAGAAGCTGTAGAATCTGTATGTGCTTCAATTGTAGCTTTTAATTTAGTGTTATTTTTCATAGCATTTGCAAAATTAACAATTCTTGAATTGTAATCATCTTTAATCACAGCTGAGTCAGACTCAAAATTTATTTTTAAATCAACTATTGTCATACAACCAACATTATCCACTTCTGCTCCTGCAATTGTATTTGGACAATTGTCTTTAGCATCAATAACTCCATCATTATCTGAATCTTTTGGAGTTACAATAATAGGAGCAACAACAGGAGCAACAACAGGAGCAGCTTTTACAGTTTTTCCAAATGGTATAGTAATTCCTAAGTTATATAATAAAGTATTATCTCCTGAATCCGTTTCAATTAAATGTCTAACATCAAATTTTAATGCTAAGTCTTCAGCTAATTTATATTTTGCACCTACTCCATAGTTTCCAACAAGTCCATTTTCATAATGTTTACCACTTATAGCATCTTCGAAAAATTCAACACCAGCTCCAGCTAATGCATATAGTGAAGTATTTGCAGTCAATGGATAATCTTTTACAAAGTTAACAAAAACTCTAGTAATTCTAGTATCTGCTGAACTATTTATTAATTCAACATCTTTAATTGTTTTAAATACAGCAAATTCAACTTGATCTATCACAGAATCAGTTTGATTAAATCCTAATGCTAATCCTGCATTAACATAATTTTTCTCTAACCCTAAGTTACCTTCTGTATAAGCTCCACCAATCATAGGTGTAACTTCATATTTATATTCATCTGTAGCTAACATCATAGATGCGCATACAAGAGATGATAATATAATTTTTTTCATCTTTTATCCTTGTTTATAGTAATTTTACAGATTATATCTAAATAATTATAAGTATTATATTAAGCAATAAATATTGAATTTACAGATTCATTATTTTGAATTCTTCTAATTGTTTCACCAATAATTACAGATGCAGTTAATACAGTAATTTTTTTTGCATCTTTTCTTGTAGGAATAGTGTCTGAAACAACTAGTTCATCTAAAACACCATTTGCGATTCTATCATAAGCAGGTCCTGAAAGAACACCATGTGTACAACACGCCATTACTGAGTTAGCACCTTTTTTCTTTAGTACTTCTGCAGCTTTTACTAATGTTCCTGCTGTATCAACCATGTCATCTACTAAGATTACGTCTTTACCTTCAACATCACCAATGATATTCATTACTTCAGATTCATTAGCTTTTTCTCTTTTTTTATCAACAATAATTAATCCATAACCTAATTTATCAGCATATGATCTAGCTCTAGCTACTCCTCCAATATCTGGACTAGCAATTATTGGATTTGGTAAGTTTTTACTTTTTATATAATTAGCAAATAAAATTGATCCAAATAAATTATCTGCAGGAATATTAAAGAAGCCTTGAATTTGTGCCGCATGTAAATCTATAGTTACAACTCTAGTAATTCCTGCTGCTTCTAATAAATCAGCAACTAATTTCGCAGTAATTGGAACTCTTGGCGCTGCTTTTCTATCTTGTCTTGCATATCCATAGTATGGGATAACAGCGGAGATTGATTTAGCACTTGATCTTTTTAATGCGTCTACCATGATTAACAGTTCCATCAAGTTGTCATTTGTTGGTGCACATGTAGGTTGAATAATGTATACATCTTGACCTCTTACACTTTCTGTAATCTGAACAGACATTTCTCCATCACTAAACTTTTTACAAGTAGCATTAGATATTGGAACACCTAAATAACTACCAACTTTATCAGCAAATTCAGGATTGGCAGAACCACTAAATATTTTATATGTTGACATGAAAATTTCCTTAATTAAATGAATATATTTGCGATTCTATCTAAAAAGTACTTAATGGATTGTTATTGAAATATCATTTATTTATACTCTATTTGTAATTACTTATGAATCCACCACCAAGACAATAATTACCATCATATAAAACTAGGCTTTGTCCTAAAGTTACAGCTCTTTGAGGTTTATCAAATTTAACAAGTACTTTATTTTCACTATTTTGTATCACTGTGCAAGCTTGTTTTTGTTGTCTATATCGTACTTGTGCCATTAATTTATCACCAATTTTTGGTGGACGCTCTAGTACCCAGTGCATATGACTTGCTTCTACATTCTCATTCATTAATAATGGATGATTAGTATCTTGAACTACTGTTAAAGTATTGTTTTTCATATCTTTTTTTGCTGCATACCATGGATTATGGATATGACCATCTGATTCAGTTTCTTTTATACCACCAAGTCCAATACCTTTTCTTTGACCTAATGTGTAACAGATAAGACCTTTATGCTTTCCTATTACTTTTCCATGTTCATTTACTATATCTCCTGGAACTGCTTTTAAATGCTGTGTAATAAACTCATCGAATCTTTGATTACCTATAAAACAAATTCCAGTACTATCTTTTTTATCACTTACACTTAAATTATTTTCTTTAGCTATTTCACGCACTTCTTGTTTTGTTAAATCGCTCAAAGGAAATATAGAATTCGAGAGTTGTTCACTTGATAGTGCATGTAAAAAATAGGTTTGGTCTTTTGAACTATCTTTTGGTGTATCAAGAACAAAATGATCATCATACTTTGCTATTTTTGCATAATGACCAGTTGCAATAAAATCAGCACCCATTTTTTTTGCTTCATTTAAAAATACAGTAAATTTAATCTCACGATTACAAAGTATATCTGGATTTGGAGTTAGTCCTTTTTTTAAACCTTCCAAAAATACATCAAATACTTTAGTTCTATATTCTTCAACAAAATCTATACCAATCACTTCTATACCTAATGATTTTCCTACTTTTTTTGCATCTTCGAATTCTATACGATTAGGACATTGACTACCTTTTATCCCATATTCCCAATTACGCATAAATAGACCTGTTACTTCATAACCTTGTTTTTTTAATAGTAATGCAGTAACAGATGAATCAACACCACCAGACATTCCAACAACTACTTTTTTCTTCATTCTTTACCCTTGTAAATTTTATATATTATTTGTTTTTTATCATATGACTCAAAGGAATAATCACTGATTCTCTGTTTGCCCAATCTTTATGAGGAATAATTAGCTTTTTTGTATTTATTTTTTTATTATCAAAAAATATTATATCTATATCTAAAGTCCTTGGTGCATCTTGAAAAGATCGTTTTCTTCCATATCTAATCTCTAATTTTTGCATTATTTTAAAAAAACTATTTACACTAAGATTAGTTTTAATCGCAATTATACCATTTAAAAAGTCTTTTTGTTCTGTAAACCCAAAGGCTGGATTTACAAGTAATGGACTTGATCGTTCAATATGAAAATGAGAGTTGTTTTTTAAAGATAAGAAAAGCTTATTAAAAGTCCTTCTTACATCTCCTACATTACCACCAATTCCAATTGTCACTAGATATTTCATTTTTGATTGTTTTTTTGAAATATACGGAAAATTATTATTTTTATAAAGTGTTAATTTATCATCTATTTTTTTTTTCAAATTTCTTTCTTTTATTTCAAACTTTTAAAGAATTACAGCTTTACCATTTTTCATAACAACTGTATCTTCAATTCTTACTCCAAACTCTTTTGGTAAATAAATACCAGGTTCAATTGTAAAGACCATATTATCCTCAATAATCACATCTGATTTTGAGTTGATATTTGGGAATTCATGAATATCAAGTCCTACTCCATGCCCAGTACTATGAATAAAATATTTTCCATATCCTGCTTTTTCAATAACATCACGGGTAAGTGCATCTATTGAACAGGCTTTCATTCCTACTCTTGCGTTTTCTATTGCATTTAGTTGAGCTTTATAAACTAAATCATAAATTTTTTGATGCTTTTTATTTCTAAATTTTTGTTCTCTTTTAAAAGATAGTTTTTCAAAATTTGCAGATGTAACACAAGTTCTATCTGAACAATATCTTTTATATTTTACCCCTGCATCAACTAGTATTAAATCATCTTTTTTTAGTTTTTTTGAAGTAGGTAAGGCATGAGGTTTAGCTGCATTTTCATTTATAGCAATAATTGGATCAAAACTTAAGTCAAGTTTTCCACTTTGACTCATTTTTTCAATACCTTTAAAAAATAAATATTGTTCTGTTTGCTTATAGCCATTTTTTTTAATAAACTTTGCTAACTCTTTAAATCCTTCTCGACCTAACTTTGCTGCTTTTTTTAAAAGTTTTATTTCTTCATCACTTTTAATTATTCTTTTTTGTTTAGAAAAATTTGGAATGGCAACAAATTTCGTTTTTAAATTTTGTGTAATATTTGTATAAGTTGAGTATTTGAAATCATTAGGATCAAATAGTATTTTTTTTATCTTATTTTTTATAAGTATTTCTTTGGCTGTTTGTATTAAATTTGATGATTCAATAACTTTACAATTTTTAACAAATTCAATGGCTTCTGTAGTATATCTAGCATCTGTAATAAAATAGTTATCGTTGTTTAGTGATAAAAAAATTACATTATCACAAGAAAACTGTGCTTCAAAATATACTGCATTTTCATTTAGTAAAATAAAATTTTTCATAATATTTCTCTCTTTGGTATGGTTTAACGTTAATTTAAATATAATCTTATCTAAATTTTATAAAAGGAATATAATATGAAGATAGCCGTAATTCAAGGACCGAACTTAAATATGTTAGGTATTAGAGAACAACACATTTATGGTCCAATGAATTTAGAACAAATTCACGATCAATTAAAAAATGCAGCAGCACAAAATGGGGTTGAATTAGAATTTTTCCAATCAAATCTAGAAGGTGAAATTGTTGATAGAGTTCAAGAATGTTTAGGAACAGTTAATGGAATTTTAATTAATCCAGCAGCATATTCTCATTCATCTATAGCTATTAAAGATGCATTAAGTGCAGTAGAACTTCCAACAGTTGAAGTACACATTTCAAATATATACAAAAGAGAAGAATTTAGACAAAAATCAGTAACTGCATCTGCAACGACTGGTGTTATTTCTGGATTTGGACCTTTTGGTTACCATATGGGTTTAATTGCATTAATGCAAATTCTTTCTGAAATTAAAGCTGTTGAAGAAGCTAAGCAACAAGAAGTAACTGAATAATAACAAGTTATGAAGATACTAAGTGCAAAGTGGGTTATTACCTGCGATGAAAACTTCAGCATCATTGAAAATGGTGCTATTGTTTTTGAAGATAAAATAGTTGATATTGATACAATAGAAAATATTAAAAAAAAACATCCAAATGAAGAAGTCCCTGAAGCTGATAAAAATTCAGTTTTAATGCCTGGACTTATTAACTCTCATGTCCATTTAGAGTTTTCTGCTAATTCAACAACATTAAAATATGGTAATTTTTTAGCTTGGTTAAATTCTGTTATTAAAAACAGAGATACTTTAATCGAAAAAGCTACACAAAAATTAATTTCTACAAAACTAGATAGAATGAAAAAAACAGGAACAACAACTATAGGTGCAATATCATCTTATTCTTTTGATTTAGAACCTTGTGTAAAGTCTGTTTTAAATACTGTATTTTTTTGTGAAGTAATAGGAAGTAAAGCAGATATGGCTGATACTTTATTTGCTGATTTTAAAAGTAGATTAAGTGGAGCTAAACAATATACTTCTAAGAATTTTATTCCTGCTGTAGCAATACATTCACCATATTCAGTTCATCCTTTTTTAGTAAGGGAAAGCTTAGCTTTAGCGAAGCTTGAAGAATTAGCTGTATCTACGCATTTTCTAGAATCACCTGAAGAGTTTGAATGGCTACATAAAGATGAAGGTTTATTTGTAGAATTTTTTAAAAATTTTTTAAATCAAAGTAAAGCTGTCACAAAACCTATAGAGTTTTTAACACATTTTTCAAATGTAAAAAAACTATCATTTACTCATTGTGTAGAAGCTAGTACAGAAGATTTTGAAAAAATTAAATCGTTAAATGCCATTATTAATCATTGTCCTACATCAAATAGGGTATTGAATAATACTAAATTAGATTTATCAAAATTAGATAGTATTGATTTTTCTATTGGAACTGATGGTTTGAGTTCGAATAATTCTTTATCTATGTTTGATGAATTAAGAACTGCACTTATGATTCATTCAAATGAGAATATTATTGAATTTTCTAAAAAATTATTAAAAGCAGCTACTGTAAATGGAAGTAGGGCGTTAGGCCTAAATAAAGGTGTTTTAGGAAAGCAAAAAGATGCAGATATTATATCTTTTAGCTTAGCAGGTGAGGTTGAAGATAAAGAAGACTTAGCTATGCAAATTATTTTGCATACTAAATCTGTAAACAAAACAATTATAGGAGGCGTTAGTGTTTAATTTTATAAAGAAATTATTTTCTCCAATTATCGGAATTTTAGATTTTATAACTAAATATTTTAAAACAATTGTATTTTTAACTATTATCTACTTTGTAGTATATAGTGGAAATAATGCAAACGACATTAATGTAAGTGGAGGAAGTGCTAATTTACAGAAAATAAATCTTTATGGACAAATTTCTGATGTTTCAAAGGTATTGGAACAAATAAATATGGCTAAAAAAGATGATAATATAAAAGGTGTTCTTTTTGTTGTTAACTCTCCAGGTGGTTCAGTTGCACCTTCTGTTGAATTAGCTTATGCAATAAAAGAGTTAAAAGAATTAAAGCCTGTTGTTGTTTATGCAAGTGGAGTAATGGCAAGTGGTTCATATTATGCTTCAATTTGGGCAAATAAAATTATTGCAAATCCAGGTTCAATGGTTGGTTCAATTGGTGTAATTATGCAAGGAATCAATGCTAAAGAACTTATGGACAAAATTGGTATATCTTCTCAAGTTGTAAAAGCTGGTAAGTATAAAGAAATGGGTGCTTATAATAGATTATGGGAAGATTATGAGAAAGCACAACTTCAAAGTGTTATAGATGATACATATAAAATGTTTATTAATGATGTAGCAAAAGCTAGAAAGTTAAAAGTAGAAGAACATACAATTTATGCAGATGCAAAAATATTTACAGCTTCACAAGCAAAAAAAGTTGGACTTGTTGATGAAGTTGCAACTATGAGTTATGCCAAATCAAATCTAGTTAAACTTGCAAAAGTTGATAAAGCTATTTGGAAAAAACAAGATAAGTTTGAAAGATTTATGGATAAAATACTTCAAGAAACAATCAATAAAGTCTCAACAATTTTTATGACACAACTAAAAGCAATCTAAATAAAATATTAATAAATAAGTTTTTTGAACATAACCTACATTTCCCAAAATATAAATTGGGAGATTTGGGTTTAAAATACTTAAAATGTAATAAAATAATAAAATACTTTATTACATTTTAAGTAATAGTTTAATAGAGTAAATGAAATTAATATAAAGGATATTAAATGATTTCAAATAGTTTAGAAAGAAAAATTTATAAACCTTCTTTACTGGTTTCATTTTTAAGTATAATTTTACTTTTTAGTGTTTATGGATACAGTTCATCCATATCTCATAATGGGTTTAGTTATAAGATAATAACTTCACCAATCACAGGTAAGAAATGGTTAGATAGAAATCTTGGTGCAACTGCTGTTTGTACTAAATCACCAACTGACAGTAGTTATACTAATGCTAATGATTATGTAACAGATCAAGAAGATTGTTTTGGAGATCTTTATCAATGGGGAAGATTAACTGATGGTCATGAGAAAGTTGATTATCAAGATGATAGTCAAAATTTAGAAACTTCGTTTGATCCTCAAAATACAATAGTAAATGGCAAAGCACTTGTAACAGTAGGTTCAGAATCTGATAAATTTATTACTGGGCCTTATAATTCATCCGATTGGACAGACAAAGATGATAGCGGTAGGATAAGAACGGCTCAATGGTCTAGAAATGATGGTCAATCTATTTGTCCATATGGATTTCGAGTACCAAGAATGTGGGAATTAACAGCTGAAACAGTAGCTAATAGTATTCAAAATACTGACGTAAATGGTAATGGGAATATAGAAGTTGTAGATAATAATACAGCATTTTTAAATTTTCTAAAAATACCTGCAACTGGTTATCGTGATATTATGAATGGTGATCTAATTTCTTCTGGTGAAGTGGCTATGCTTATGATTAATACATATCATTCTAATCATAGCGTTCCGTATATATATATTTCTGATAGTTCTTCATCAACTAGTATTTATGGTCATGTTTTACGTGGAAAAACAGTTCGTTGTATTAAATCTACTAGTAAGTTTAAACGAATACCTAGGAAACCTCTTGATCAAAGAGTTTACTCTAATAATTAAGTAGAAGCAAGATGCTTCTACTTTAAGAGGTCTTATACTGTTTCTTTAATAAGTGCAGCATTTTAGCAATACCACTTGTGAGACATGATGCGTTAACACCATCAAGTGCAGTAGCATAAGATCCAACATATTTTTTACCATAGAGATGAAGTAATTGGAAGTAGATAGATACTTTATTTAAAAAGTTGGACTTGTTGATGAAGTTACAACTATGAGTTATGTCAAATCAAATCTAGTTAAACTTGTAAAAGTTGATAAAGCTATTTGGAAAAAACAAGATAAATTAGATAAATTTATTGAAATATTTGTTAAATTCTTCTAATTGTGTTATACTTCGAGAGAATTCTAGTAATTAATCTTCACTATTCTTTGTTTCCCTAAATTTTTGATATTTTTGATATTTTCAATATTTAATTAATGAACTAGACTAGATACTGTTTCTTGTTAGATAACAAAATCAAAGGTAATTAATGACATTTACAGAACTAGGATTAAATCC
>Ga0209716_1000396_pt1 | contig 42438 bp, 69 predicted proteins | sample COGITO_mtgs_1205_FD_184811 | JGI IMG/M metagenome (GOLD analysis project Ga0209716, IMG submission 184811) | Pelagic marine microbial communities from North Sea - COGITO_mtgs_120531 (SPAdes) (version 2) | ecosystem: Environmental > Aquatic > Marine > Epipelagic ...
GGTCTAGTTCTAATGGAGTAGACCTCTCTCACTGCTTATCTTCTATCGGCAATCTCAATGCCGCACTACTTGTGATCGTGCTTTGTTTCCGTTCAGTTAGACAGTTCACTTCATCAGAGGGCAACTCCAGGACTATCTAGGTAACTAGCCTAGCAGGTCTCTTGATACCTTTGTTTCTCTTTATATCGCTTACGATATTCTACAATTTTTTCTTTATTATTCTTGCGATATTGCTTTCTTTGTTCTACAATTTTTTCTTTATTATCTTTGTGATATTGCTTTTTATATTCTGCAATTTTTTCTTTATTATCCTTTTGATATTGCTTACGATATTCTAAAATTTTTTCTTTATTATTCTCGTAATATTGCTTACGATATTCTTTATTATTACAGCGATGGCGATATTGCCTATCATATTCTAAAATTTTTTCTTTATTATCCTTGCGATATTGCTTACGATATTCTACAATTTTTTCTCCAATCGTCAACCCATGTTTATACATTGAATTGTTTTTACCTGACGTATCAACATATCTTGGATCACCTAAACTTTCATTATAATATCTATCCCAGCATCTACTCTTTCTGTCTTTTAACAATTTATGTTCAAGTTCACACATTTCTTTATTTGTACCAAATGCAAGTATGCGTCTTTTTGTACCTTTAGGAATATTATCTTTAGTAAAAGATTCCCATATTGTTGATGAATGTGTATATCTATCTTCTGGCGTACCCTTATGCTTACCCAGATAAAACATCTTATTTTCACTATCATACCAAAGATACACGAATGCTTCACTCATTTTCCAATTTCTCCTAATAATATAAATTTACTATATTATATATTAAGAGAATAACTCATGGGAGAGAAACTAATCTCTCCCAAATTCTTTTATGCAGCGTTAGCGAGTTCAACTGCTTTTTCTGCCGCTTTTACTTTGCGAGTTTGATTAACACCAAACCACTGACTGTGCAAGCGATTTTCAGCATTGCGCCCTTGCATATGATCTGTAACATATGTGACGCTATTCAATGCGCTCCACCATGTACCAGCCGCGAACTCTGCACCAGGTTGTGTTTCAAGAACGTCATAGCAAAGTTTTGCATTGCGTGACAAGTCTGCCAGTTTATCAACTTGGTTTTGTTCTTTGGTGCGTGAAGTATTCGGAAATACATCATTATAGAACTGGATCAAGGAGTCGGCAGTAACACGCTTGGAACCCAAAAATTGCGCCATGTCTTTGTACTTTGCAAACTTTTCAGATGCAATTCCAAGAGTTGTTTTCACATTGTCTGCATTGAACACTGCGCGATGACCAACTTTTGCTGCATTCGTTGCGTCACGACTAAGTGACATTGTAAGAGTGTTATTACAAACAACACGAACTGGAGTGAAACGAACATCAATAGATTTCCCATACTGATGTGGATTGCTAAAGAGTAAGAATGATTCAACGGTATCTTCACCAAACACATCAAATGACTCTTTGACTTTTGCCAAGGCCCAAGTGATCTGTCCACCTTTGAGCGAACCAGCAGTGTGCATTTCCATGTCACCAGCGGCGACATACTCTGCAAAAAAATCAAAAGCATCTGAATTTTGACAAGGATTCCATCCTTCGCCAACATTTGTCAGAACCTTGTTATCGCTCAGACGAACCAAAGACTCTTGACCAGTTTTGATTTTTTCACCATTGATTTCAATAAATGATGGAACCTTTTCCACTTCCCAATCAAGACCAGCCTTTTGCATCATTTGAACTGGTGTTAGATCATTACTAACTGGTGTACCTAACCCATGCCAAGGAACATCTCCCGCATAAGCCATTTGCGCTACACCGTCTACAAATTCTACTTCATGTGCCATTTTGAACCCTTTCAGTGATTCTTTGTTTTCATTTGATTTGTATATTATATGATAAAAACAAACACTTGTCAAGCATTTGTTTTCATTTGATTTAAATTATCCTACACATTCTTTGAAGCCCATCATACCAACTTCATGCAAGGACTGCCCAAAGGCGGTTTCAATCTCAAACAAATCGCCCATCATTGAACTACGCAAACCCATACCATCTTCATTTAGTGGTGCAATGCGATTCACATGATTTGGATTGTAGTCTGGATTATCAGCAATATCATCACGGCTCCAAGAACCCATGATATTTTGTGTCCAGCGAAAGGCATACTCAAGAGCCTCATTCTGATCAGTGATAGAACTTGGCAGATTTACTTCTGCCACTAAGGTCTGATCTTCAACATCACCAGTTTCACGATTGCGTTGTGCATGATAAACATAAACTTGCATAGTATGTCCTTTCAAGACTGATTCTCTTTACTCTTATAATCTAGTATGTGTTGAGGTGGTTGTCAACCCTAATATGCCATAATCTTTGGACCGCCAACTTCTGGCTTATGGAGAACAGCAACTTTACTTTCAAGGATGGGCTGTTCATCTGCCTTTGTTACAAATGAACTGTATTTGTAGGGGTCATATGTGACTGCAACACCATTATTTAAACCGAAAATTTCTTCAGACATTTCTCCACGAACCATCGCGTGAACATTCTTGCGGCCCTCTTTAAGAACCTTTAAACGTCCAGCCTGACGAACCACATACGTTGGGTTCATAATTGTCACATCAGACATATGAGCGATAACACGCCCCTTATGTCTGACAGAAAAGATATGTTTGTGGAGATTGTAATAGACTTCCACTCTCATTTTCACGCTCCTACAAACTTAATGTTGTGGTTGTTTGCGGCACAAATAGTAAGAACCTCACCAGCGATATTGATTGTATCACCAATCTCATAGCCAAGGTAGACTTTCTGTTCAGTCTTAGAGGATGTTACCATTGAACCATTACCAAAGGCCCAGTGACCATCTTCACTGTCCCAACCAACAGTATAGTTCCGCACCCACTCATATTTATCATTGGCGAATGCCCGAATAGTAATATTGATAGATGACATAAGCGAGTCACCAGCACCTTCACGGTCCAAAGGCAAAACAGCATCTGCATTGCTCACTACGAGTGAGCCGGGAGTATTTGAAACGATTGAAACTGCTGAAGTCATTTTGTGTCCTTTCAAGACTGATTCTCTCTACTCTTATAATCTAGTATAAGAGTAAGAGTTTGTCAAGCCATTTTGGAATATTTCCGATACTTTTTAATATCCCACTTTTCAACAACAGGATTGCCATACTCATCCTCATCAATGGCAATGTAAGCGACAGTCTTTAAGACTTTGCCATACCTAGCATTCCATTGACCTACCGCATTATGAGAAACCCAAATCAAATGAGGAAAATCCCACTCATCTGTCATTTCTTCATGATTGGTGGAAAACTCAAAAAGATTTTCACAATCCTGTTCAGTAAAAGAGCCAAGGATTGAACCATCACCATAAGTAAAACCTACTGAATCTGGAGCGTATGCCATGTTATTACACCTTTCCGTAAAAGTTAACCCAAAATTCCCATTCTTCTTGACCCATCTCACTCAGGTCCATATGAGAAATCTTACTCAAAACTTCTTCTGCGACAGTTTTGGAGCAATTCAAAATTTCGGAAATTTGTTGAATACGAAGCATTATGAACCCTTTCAGTGATTCTCTCTACTCTTATAAACTAATATAAGAGTAGAGGTTTGTCAATACTAATCTAAGTTACAATTCCAGTTTTCGTAAAGATAGAATGCTTCTAATGTATTATCTTTACCAAATGGTGAAACAATTTTACATACTGGACGATTTATGTCTTGTAGACCAACATCAAACTTCATTTGCATAGAACCTTCTACAATTTGACAATCATGGTGTGAAGGTTGAACCATTGATCCTGTAAATCTAACTGTTACGACTTGCATTATGTGTACCTCGGATTAGTAGTCTTTAAGCAAATCTTTCCTGCTTCAAGTCTACGGTTTTCTTCTGAAGTGTTCAAAGACTTCATCATACTAAGTGCCTTGATCATATTCTTAATCGCCCACTTAGGTTGATTACCTACGATGCTCCATGCTTCTTGAATGGTCATTTATACTATCCCTTTTCCGATTTTGATGATAGACACCTTTCTATTACCATAAAACATTTTCGCATGTTTTATAGCCTCTTTACGATCTTTCACCGTTACTCTTCTACTTATAGGACCACCATTAGATATAACTGGCCCAGTGAGTGCTATTACATATGTTGATAGATCATTCATATTAAAAATTCCCACATAGTTGATTGTTTATAATTTCCCAAATGTCACCATCGTTTTCCAGATCACACTGCAAATCTTCCAATTCGGCATCAGATAGGATTTCACCATCTTCATATTCTGCAAACGAAATGTATGCATCACAAAAATCTGGATAATCATTCATATCAATACATTCCATTTCCACACTTCCCATATTTACGTTTTTCATTTCATTCTCCTTTACATTATCAGTTCTATGATTGCTATTATAACAATTAGGTTTATTGCATTACTCAGAAGATTTGTCAACATGATTCTTACCATCCCCTACTTTCAATCCAAAGTTCTTCTTCCCAGATAGATTGAAGAAGTATATCATCAATTTTTTCATCATGAGCCTCTTGCTCAAATTGCTCTACTTGCATACGCTTGAGTTCAATCATTGCAGACAGGCTATTGATCGCCATGCGCTTTTCATCACTTGCGCCCTCAACCAAATTAATGATTGCATTCTCAAGTGTCTGAATGTCTTGTAATACTTCATTCATGATTCACGCTCCTTTGAGATTCGTTATGTAATATACTTAACTTTTTCTATAACAAATGTCAACCCCTAAACTTATAAATAGTATTGTGAAATACATGATTTTTTATTGATTTATATTATACTAAAGGTATGTTAGAAGAAAGAAAAAGTTATGATTGACCCACTTACGGCTATAGCCGCCGCATCTGCTGCATATAAAGGACTGACCAAAATCGTGCAAGCGGGGCAGGAATTAGAGAATTGTACAGAATCTTTGGGAAAATGGTTTGGCGCACTCAATGATATAAACAGAGCAGAACAGCAGAGAAAAAATCCACCACTTCATGCTAAACTTATGGGGTCTGGATCAATAGAAGAAGAAGCATTTGCCATACTGACTCACAAGAAAAAAATGGCAGAGCAACAGAAGGAAATTATGTTCATGTTGAATATGAGATTTGGACCTAATACCTGGGATGAAATGATGGAGTTAAGACGCGCTATCAAAAAAGAACGCGAAGATACCATATATGCAGCGGAAGAATTTAAACATGCTGTGATAAATGGTGGAATAATGATAGCATTATCTCTTGGTATTTTGACAACTATTTTTGGTGGTGTATGGTTAATTGGTACGGTTCAACAACCGCCTTGGTGGTAATATGGATATGATACAAGTTTTTGCACTCATGCTTTTCATCGGAATTGGTGAAAATAGAATAGAAGTTGAAGAAAAATTATATTTCTATTCAGTAGAATATTGTAACTCAACTGCTGAAGCCTTATCTAAAAGATGGGGTCATTGGTCAGCAAAAGATCAGGCAACAGTGTATTGTATACCTGCAAGTGTCCCAGAAGGAACGCCTGTAATAAAAACACATGTTGAACCATCATATTATCCTAGACCACCAGCACCGCCCAATGGTATGCTGGCATCTACCGATTAGCAAGTGGATTATCAAGTGCCTTTGTTAGTTTAGCATTGAGTCTTTCCTCAAGAGAACTTAATTCTCTTTTAACATAACCTTCAAGTCCAGATATTTTATCATTAAAACGATTGTTGGCATCGTCAATCATTGTACGAACATCACTCTTGAGTCTATCTTGTTCAGTTTCACCTTCATCCATTAATGCTCTTACATCATCATTAAGTTTATCTGAAATAGCCCTCATTTCATCTTCTGCTTTGGTAACTTCAATTTCAATACGATCAAGATGTTTTTCCATACGAACCATTTCATCTTTCAGATCATGCTTTGCATCTCTGAGATAATCCGTATTTTCTGTGATACGATCACGAACCCCAGCAAATTCACCTTTAAATAATTCTAATTCTTCTGATACGAAGTCCATATGTCTCTCAACAGTCACTTGATGTTCTTGCTGTATTGCGATTTGTTTATCAAATCCTGATAAATCTGGCGCAACATAACTTTGTATTTGTTCTTTCATATCTTGGTAATCTTTGTAGAATTCAAATCCACCCCAAAGACCACCACCTATTGTACCTAATAATGGTATAATCAAAAGCAATTTTGAACCGCTTGCTTTGACTCCACCATACTCTATCTCTGCCATTTGCTCATTCCTTAAAATTGAAATTCTTTTCCAAACACAATTCCTAATTTTTTACCCTCAATTCCGGGTCCAATAAAATAGTCATTATATTTCAATCTAAGAAATGGTATTATGGGCTGAGAATATCCAGACACTAATCCACCTTCTAGTTTCAAGTCACCTTTTAAATCAACATCGCGTGATGTATAAAGACTTATATTTTCTTCGCTATTGTAAAATGCTCCTATCGTGTATTCGTTGTATTTATATTTAACGGTTGGGTGTATTCCGTTATACTGATTTGACATTCCCATATGTATTGTAAATGCCAACCCAAAAAATATTGTATCCAATTAATTACTGCCTTAAACTTGGATATTGTAAATCCTCCATTATTCCAAATGTCGGGTCATTCACGAACCATCTTGAAAATGCATGATCTACTGTCGGCACTGGTGGATAAAAATAAATATCTGGTACTTCCATGTCTCCATAATCAAAATCTGGCACAAATGCAATTAGTGCTGCTAATTGCGCTTGTACTGCCACTTGTTCTTCTAAAGTTGATGCTTCCTCAACTTTTTTAGTAAGACTGTTTACTTTATCTGCAATCAATCTTCTTATCTTTTCTTTCCTAGAATTCTTTTTTTCTGCTTCTGTTGGGGCTTCCTTTTCTTCTTTTTTCTGAGGTCTAACAACATCTTCCTCAGATTCAACGGCTTCGTTATTATTTTCACTTTCATCTACTTCTTTATCCTTTCCATCACCATCTTTAGAGCCAGTATCTTTCCCAACGTCTTTTTCTTTTCCACCATCGTTCTTGGACTCACTTTGTTCATCATCGGATGGTTCTTCACTTTTTCCATCAGTTTCGGATTTAGGTTCGTCGTTTTTCTCTGGCTGGGGTTTCTTGGTTTCTTGGGTTGTGGTATCTCCACTGGTGTTTCCAGAATTTCCTCTTTCTTCAGAGGTTTCTCCTGATTCTGCTTCAATAACTGTTGTTTCAACGATTGGTTCATTTAATTCTGCCTCTATTGCTGCAAGTTCTATCTCAATAGATTGAGTGGTAATTTCTTCTACTGGTGCTATCTGAGAAACTATATCAATTTGTGGTACAACAATTTCTTCGGTTATATTGATTTCTGGCATAACAATTTCTGGTATAGTTTCGGTTATAGTTATATTTGGATTAATAATTTCTGCAACAGGATCAGTTACCACAATTTCTTCCGCGACAGTAGGTACAGAGTAGTTAGGACAACCAATATCATATTGTGGATCAAGATCACATTGTTGATTGAAATATGCTGTTTGATAATTTGGACATTGAACATTATACAATGGATTAATCTTACATTGTTGGTCTTGATATGCTGTCGCATAATTTGGGCAACCAATATCAAATAAAGAGTCTGCAATACATGATTGATCATAAAGGTGTGCCGCATATGCTTCAGCGTAACCACTACACGATGGATTGTAAAGAGTATCTAAATCGCATGGATTATTGCGATATGTAAACCACATTTCACCATCTCTTGCAACAGGACCATAGTAACCTTCCCACTGTCCATTATCTTGTGCATTAGCAACAAAACTAATATTTCCTAATTGATTTGGTGTGTATATTGTTCCAGTACCAGTGATATGATTAAAAAGTTCTATATGATCTTCAGTTATTTGCCAAACAGCACCTTCACCATCTGTGGTTTCATTTGTACTATGCGAATTTGATTCACTCCAATGATACCAAGTATCATAATCGTAAGTTTTTGTTTCTATAATAGTTCCATTACTATCGGTAATTTCTATCACAATATTAAGAGCATCAAACTGATCTGCATATTCTCCAGTGGGTTTCATATTTTCATCAAGTCTGTTTTCAATATCTGTTGAACACCATACTTGCTCACCGTTTGCTTTTGTTATATTGAAACAACCATTAATCCATTTCCAACGATAATGAATTTTATCTAAACTTATGCCTGTGCCAGCATCTGATAATACTTCATTTATTGCCATAGTCATAGCAAACGTATCAGAACATGCTCCCCATTGTAAAGTTGGTGAACCACTCCATGCTTCACTAGTATTAGTCAATAAATTCAAATGAGATGAACCACCTACACACGTACCATTAGTTATTGTACCATCACTTAAATCTGCGATTTCTGGTATAGTGGTAGTTACTCCGCTGTCAACTGTTATACTTTCTGTTGTAGCGTTACTTGGCGGCGACCAACAGAAGTACAAACAACAAAGCACCGCCAATAACTGATCTACCAGTTTCCCATTGCCTTTTTTGAACATCTGCCTTTGTCTCCGGTTTAAACTCTATAGGAATCTTTTTCTTACCACTCCAAGTTTTCCATGCTTCTTTTGCTTCTTCACCAATTTTACCTTCATATGGACAAGGTGTTCCTGCCATACCCATTGCATCAAATACTCGTTTATCTTGACACATTACAGAAACAGCCGCAACTTTCATACCCATATCATAAAGTGTTTTTGAAATCTTGAGGCGTTCACAGTTTTGATCTGTTACAGTTTCACCAGTAGAAATGCCAAGTATTTGAGTTTGAACAGCACCAGAAATACCAACCGTACAAAGGTCTTGAGAACTTCCCCCCGCACTAGGAGAAATTGCAGAAGGTGGTGGCGATATTACAATTGTCTGTCCTTGTGAATCAACTTTACTTTTACTGTCGGTTGTAGTTTCTACTACGGTTTGAGCAAAAAGCGTTTGTGTAAATCCAAATACCATGACAATACATAAAATACTCAATAATTTTCTAAACATGAAAAATCTCCAAAATATTACCTACTATTTATATACAAAAAAGGAAGAGTGATTAACTCTTCCTCTTAATAAAATGTGATATAGTGTCACTTTTCTGTTGCTAGGTAAGTGACCAACCCCCTTAATTATGCAGCGAGTGCGTAACCAGAAGGTGCAAAATTATCGTTTGCATTTAGTATTTTCTTCGCGTTAACCCAGCCAAGTACGGGGAAGTCTCCATTTTCCTATCAACACCTGTCTATCCTATTTCATCCCCATCATAAAGAAACTGAACCTAAAGGTTTACAGATATATTTAACTGTATCCCAATGACCATCATTTGGTAATTCTGTATATTCTATGAGCATAGTTTCACACTTCAATTTAGTCTCAAACTGTTGCACATCTTGCTCTAAACAAGTTGATCCAGAACAAACTGTGAGTAGTATTTGCCAAATAATTTCCATTCTTAGTATCCTTATGGTGGAGATGCGTGGTACTGCCCCACGGTCCAGTATGCATCAAGTTGATATCATCAACTACATTTTTATTTATATCATAAATTTTGATTCTTGTCAATAGAGAAATAGTTTTTATTGACCTTTTTAACAGATTATACTACTGTTTCAGCATCAACATTACTAGCATTACTAACATTTGTAGAAGGAAATGATCTACCAGAACCCCAAAGAAGTCTTACAGCGCCGCCACCTGAGTTACCACCACCGGCACCTGACCCACCGCCACCGCCACCGCCGCCATAGTTTCCTCCGGCTGAATGACCATAAGTACTAACGGCATCTTCACCACCAGAACCACCTGTACCTGCACTAGTAGTCGTAGGATGTTGATTTGGATGTATGTTAGCAACACCGCCAACACCATTTGATCCTTGACCATAGACACCAACACCACCACCGCCACAAGTATATCCACCTGAGTTAGCCATTGATCCCCCGGCACCACCCCCTTGACCATTTCCAGCCTGTCCAGTTTGACCAGATTTTCCGTCACCGCCATCTCCAGAATATCCCCCAGCACCACCGCCGCCACAATACTGATACGTTCCAGAACCTTGCCCATCACCACCGTTTCCACCACCATCTCCAACATAACCACCACCTGTTGCGGCATTACCACCTTCACCCATTACGGTTGATGTGTTTATAAAGTAACTATGTTCATTTGCTTTATTTTGACCACCAGCACCAACAACTACCGTATAAGATTGGCCGGGTGTGACTGATATATTATTTTTCCAACCAAGACCACCGCCACCACCTGCTACTGATCCTGCTTCTGCGCCAGCACCAACAGCCACTACTGATACGCTAGTGAGTCCAGATGGACATGTCCAAGAATGTGTTCCTGCTGTTGAAAATAAATAACTAGAAGCGGCAGGACCAAATGATAACGCAAATGAGGATGGATAACTAACTGCTGAATTTACGCCATCTGTTACACTAAATGTTAAAGTAAATGTCGTAGCATTAGTTGCATGGGGAGTAATAGTAAATACATTATCAACATTTGAAACTGTTGTTCCGTTTAATGATCCAGCAGTTACACTTGATGACCATGTTAAATCCATTCCTTCTGGGTCTGTAGCAACGGCAGTAATTGTAGTTGGTGTAGTGCCATCAGTTGCTAAACTATATGCTGAATTTACACCAGTAATAGAAGAAGGTGAAGCATTTGTTACTTCAGCGACTAGATACCAACCAACACCGTTCCAAACATATAAATTGTTTGTTGCTACAACAAATGCACTATTTCCTTTTTCTGTAGAAGTTGCAGGTAAAGCGGCAAGAGTTTCGTAAACTCTCATGTTAGATTTTTGTGGGCCAGCCGCCTCTGAAGCGGATAAAGGTGCTGGATCAAATGTTGGGAGTGCATATGCATATCGGGTTTCAGAATACTTACCCATAATTTATCCCTCTAATTCCGCCGTCGGTGGGGTAAAGTTTGCGGTATATCTTGCAAGACCTTTTGTTACTCTAAGGTCTTGAAAATATCCTACAGCCGGATATGTTGATCCGCCATAAATACCTAATTGCACGGGGTCTGTGCCACTACTAAAAGTACTACTTGACGTAGTAGTTGCTTTCGAAACTCCATCCACATATAAAGTATAAACATTTCCGTTTCTAACAAAAGCAAGATGTTGCCATGTATTATTTACCATTGTGTGATCTTCCCAAAAATCTACAAACCACGGCGAAGCATTACTACTAGATAATACTAAAGATAAACCAGCCGCAGGAGACATATAAAGTTGAAACCCACTGCCTCCAGTTAATATCATTTGATATGTTCCATTAGTAACATTTGTAGGATACCACCAAAGTTCTACTGTAAAATCTCCTGTATATCCACTTATCCACGAATCTTTAACATTACTGATCTGAAGATAATCGCCAGTGCCATCAAGATAAATCGATTTTGTTCCAGCAAACTTTACTTGAGTTGTAGATGTTGCGGCATCACCGACACATGTTATCTCACTTAATTGACTCAAATCTGAAATAGATGTTTCTGGATTCAATAGAAATTTAACACCATCAGTTACATTAATTGTTCCTATCATACTCGCATGATTTCCACATTGATAGTAATATGTACCAGCAGTATTAGGAGTCCAACTAACCACACCGCTTGTTGCTCCTTGTCCTGTTGCTGCTGGAGTACTGACATTTGCTCCACCATCTGACACTCTAATATAAAAAGGATGACCTGAAGCATTTACAGTAAAGTTTACAGTTTGACCAACTGCCATATTTACAGTTGCATTATTACCAGTTACATCACCACTTAATGTATATGCACTAGCACCAGAATTTGCTACACCTATAGCCATGGCTGGATACGTTGGAGAAGTTGTTAAAGGTGCGGTTGGTAGAGTATAACTTGATCCTGTCCTTACTGCTGTTCCATTAATAAACCGAAAGTCTGTAACATACCCATAAAAATCTTCATGGCCCCCAGCAACACCGTTCCAACGACCAATACTAAAATTATTACCAGTTCCTGTGATATCACTAGACACGGTTGCTGTTGCTTCCCTAGTTCCATTCTTATATAAACTAAGTGTAGTCCCACTTCTTACAATCGCAATAGTAGTCCATTCAAAGGCTTTAACTGCTGTTGTAGACACTACAACAGCACTTCCGTTATATATTTTAGCAATACCACCTTGAACATATAATCCAAGTCCAGCAGTAGTAGAAGGACCAAACCCCCAAATATAGTCATATCCACTTCCTGTTGGTGGGGTTGAGGAATAATAAAAACTTACCTCAATGGTAAAATCACCAGTTCCCACATTAAAATCAGAAGACTCTGAAAATGTTAAATAGTCTCCACTACCATCAAAATATACAGACGCACCATGAGAGGTTTCTGAATATGGAGCATTATCAAACAAAGATTTTGGTGCTAAAGATACATTACCACCAACAGTGATTGCATGATTTGATGCAGATTGATCTTTAAAATAATGTAAGTTACCAAGTAAAATTTTTGTGTTTGTAATTGCAGTAAGTGATGCAGTTGGTGGTGTGAAGTTAGTAGTATAAACGGCACTAGATACAATTCTTAAATCACTTAAAGTGCCAACAAAATCATTTGCATTTCCAGACCCAATGCGTACACCCGTATCGCCTGAATAATTTGTAGTATCTGTAAATGTTCCAGAAGCGGCACTCTGAGATACTCCGTTAAAGTAAATACTAAAAGCACCACTATTCCTAACCACAGCGATGTGATTAAAACTGCCTTCAAGGATAGTACTGGCATTTACTTCCCAGAGATTTGCCACATTATATGAATTATTCCATCTCAATTTACCATTTTGAAACAGCAAACCCCAATATCCCGATCCTGTTGAACTAATAGGGTTAATTATGTTTGAGGCACTAGATCCTAAAGCGTTTGCATCAGTAGAATTAATCCAAAACTCAATGGTAAAATTCCCAGTTCCGAAATTAGCAATACCACTGCTTCCAACGTCAAGGTAATCACCAGTACCATCAAAATCCAATGAGTATCCACCATGTCGGTATGGACTGAATGTTGATGCTGTTGTATCACCAGCAACAGTAATCGTATGATTTGAAGCAGAGGCATCATCAAAGGTTTGATTAGAACCAGTTGCAGTCGCCTTGACTGATAAAGAAGTATATCTTGAATTTGCTATAAAAAATGATAATGTAAATGCGCTTACTTTACTAACACTCCCATTCAAACCATCAGTAACATTGAAAGTAATACTAAAGGTTGTGGGATTACTTGCATGTGGTGTAATAGTAAAAACATTATCTGCTTGACTAACAGTTGTTCCATTTAATGATCCAGATGATACCGCATAGGACCAACTAAGTGTAAATCCTTCTGGGTCTGTGGATACTGCTGTAATAGTTGTGGCGGTTCCATCTGCTGCAAGTGCATATGTATCACTAACTCCAGTAATTGCAGTTGGAGATGCGTTTGTAACAGTAGCAATTAGATACCATCCCACACCACTCCAAATATATAATCTATTTGTCGCTACAACAAAAGCAGTATTTCCAGGTGTAGAGCCAGAAGAGGGTAGATCAGCAAAAGTTGCATATGAATATGATGCTGGTGCAGAGTTTGCGCTTTTAGGAAAACTAACTGATTCAGTTGCATATCTTTTTCTAGAGTAACTACCCATTTAACTAACCTTATATAAATGCTTTAACACTATTTATATAGATTTATTTTTCTTTCGCTTTCCTTTGCCCAAGCATCTTCAAAACCTTCAAACTGCGTAGGGCTACAGTTACACCAAACCCTTTTAAAATATCCATTAAGTACTCCATGTACATCTTTTATAGAGTAACCATCTGGAATCAACATACCCTTAACTGCCCACATTAGACGATTTGCTTCCTTTATTTCTTCTGGACCCATTTCTTCTATAGTGGCGTTATAATTGATCATATTCTAAATCTCAATATTATTTTTATGTAATTTAGATTGAATAATATTATAAACTCGTCTGCAATGAAATCCTAAATTGAATAAATCTGAATTATTATCTATCACATAATCTGCCATATCTTTCGTTAGTGTCATACTATCACTGCTTTCTGAAGGTAAATATTCCGATCTATCCACCCATATACAAGCATCAAATACATTTTGTTTTTTCATTTCTGTAAATTCTCTAACATTTCTAAGACCACAATATATATCATGCTCAGAAAATATATCTTTACCTAGTTGTGAAGGATTGTCTTTACAATATTTTGCGATGGCTTGATACCATTCAGACCTATGATTATGCCTATCATCATAACATTCTTCAAATGATTTGTATTCATACTTGTCTTTTAATTCATCATAAATGAATTTTTTGCAAGCAAACATACTGCTGGAAATAAAACTTAGTTTAAAATCATTACATAGGATTTCGGATACAGTGTCTTTGCCATGTCTACCATGACCTATAATTAATAACTTAGGTTTTCTCATTTATTTCTTCCAACTTATAATATTCCATTACTTCATTAGTTTGAGATTTTGCGATTGCTTCTGCTTTTTGCCAATCACTTTCTTCTAAATCAAATTCAATCACCTTATCTATCCTCACATCTTGCACTTCGGGCCAGCCTAATGATTGTAACGCATAAGTTACTGTTTGTCCAGCATTATCCAAAATACCTCTACGAATACATATCATAGCCTTATACCTCATGGCATTGTAAATAAGGCTCTTACGCCGCTATCTTTATCCGTAGGCTGTCTTGCAAAGACCACCCACTTATATGCAAACATGGTTTCCTTTGTGGTACAAAATTCTCTAAAAGACGTTCCAGTTGTATATACATCATCAACTACCAACCATGGATGTTTCTGTTCCCACTCAGAATATTTTCTGAGAGCATTTTGTAATTTTATCCCACCTCTAGGAATACCAACAACTTTTGAAAAGGGTTCCTTTTGATAATCCATGATCATTGCTGCTAGACAATCCCATTCTTTATCAGATACAGCATCCATTTCTATTTTCCATTCCATAGGAATGCCAGCGTGAGAAGTAAATTTCTGCTTTTGAAATAAATCTATTTGTTCTGAGGGTTCATCGTTACCTAAAGACATTCCGCTAGTAATCATTTAATTATCCTATCCGCTTATATAAGGTGTATCACCTACTTTTGCTCTGCGCCATTCTTTTTGGTTAAACATTTTTCCTTGAAGTTCTGTTATATGTCTTATCTCATTATCTATATTATCTTTACTACTCTGTTTTTTTACAGTAAGTCTTTTCATTGCCAATCTTTGTAGTCTGTAACCAAGTGCATTTTCAATCCAATGAATATCTTCTAAGTTTAATTTCCAATTATCTAAGTTGGGTTTTACCATTACTTGCTCATTCCTTGAGGATCATACTGTTCACCATTATATGCTGGATATTGATCATCTTCAACTCCAGAATTACAACCAACTACTACTATTGCTAAAAATATACAAGAGATAATAGTACCTTTTTTCATCCAATACATAAAGCCATCAAATGCTTGTTCAGCCTGTTGTTGTGCTGCATCTTTTATCTCTTCACTCATTAATATTTTCCTTAAACCATTCTGGTATTTGTCGTTTTGTCCAAACCATCTTAAAATTTTTCTGTTTTGTGTTGTAGTAGTCTTGATATGATTTTATTGGGTCACTCTCATTTATACATTGCGGTTCATGTTGCATAGCAAGTGCGAATGGACTCATTAAGTATTTGTAACCTGATTTTATATTTTGAGGTGGTTTTGCTAATTCTGTTTTTAATAAGGTTTCTGTGGCATGTACTTTATCATACCTATATGTATATTCTTTACAAAGTGCAACAAAATGCCTATAGTGCCAATCATAATTATTATCGTTTTTCATGGTCCATACTGTACAAGGATGCCCCATGTGTACCGCTTTATACAAAACTTCTTCACGGTAATCTGGCAATCTCCAATATTTAACCATTCTTTTTCCAGACTTGGAAGGACGTAACTCTTGATCACCATCTAACATGCGATGTGCCGTGGAGAGCATTTGTGCGCTCTCCACGATCATCTTTACAACGTGTTTGTCACATTGCAATTTTGCGGCAATGATAGGATCATTATCTAGAATAAATATATTCATTAGTTTTCCATGCGATAAAAAATATGTGCGCCAATCTGAACTATTTTAGTGAATTCTTTAGCCCATGATGGTGAAACATATGTTGCATGATAATGTGTTGAACCTTCGGTCAATCCTCGCCACTCTCCACCACTATACATTGTTACAGCATGATCAACAGATTTTGTCCAAGAATTTTCATTTTGTGGCTCATCTGCTTTACCATCACAATACCAACTGAATTGACATTTATTGAGTAATGGTACACCTTTATCATTTAGATAAGATTGATGAACAACCTCACAAGGTGTGTTTGGATATTTTTCGTGTGCCACTCTATTGAGAACCACATCTGTAACTGCCATGGCATCAGCCAAAGAAGATGCCATAGTTTCATAATAAATGTTTGTTGCCAAACATTGTACTTGTTTCACTTGTTCTGCTTGCCGAGCAAGTTCAATTGCATGTTTTTCTGCAATTTCATTTGCTCTTTCTTCTGCTAGTTGTTCTACTGCCTCAGTGGTATCAGATACTTGCTTTTTTGCTTCAAAAACAGCATAGCCAATACCAGCGGCAATAGCACAATTAACTGCTAATATTCCGATAGTTGTTATACGCTTCATTTGTTGTCCTGTTCTGATTCGTTTATGTCTGTATTATGACATACTACAAATCATTTGTCAACCAAATTTTAAAGTATATTGTGTGTGATGCTCTGGAGATAAATCTTTATAACCCAATGACCAATTTTCTGCCGCATCTTCTACATATCTGAGGGAATTATTGGGAAAGGTTTCTTCAAAGTATTTTGTTCCATCTTCTGTAAAATATTTTATATACGCATGTTCTTCTTTATAATCAAAGTGTATTTCGCAATAATCATTACTATTATCGGACCAATAAGTTGAAAGTTTCTTTCCCATTTTATTCTCCTTTTTATGTTGGGTATAAATTTATTTCATTAAAAAAAGTCGTTTGCGAGTGGAAATATTAAGGAAATTGCTTTTCCACATTGTATGGCTAATTCTCTATGTTCTTTTTGAGTCCCATTTGCACTTCTCAATTCAATGTAATGAATCCACGATCTTAGCGTTCCATTGACATACAGACGCGACATTGTAAGACCTTCTGGTAAAACTTTTCTCGCTTGTTCCTTTGCAATACCATTCCCAATCGCCCAAAGATATGCTTCTTCAGCCTTATCAATCACCTCTTGTTGCATTATATTCCATGCAGATTGTAAATCAGCATCATCTGTTTCTATACTATTCTGTCTATTTTTAGTGTCTTGAAGTCTTGCTTCACAAAGTTCAAACATATTGTCACCAAATTCATCAACATTAGCATATCTCTGAGAAAACTCTTGAAATGAGAATGACCTATGCCGCAAGAGTTGTCGGGCAATATCTCTTGTTGCTTCAATTTCCATTGTAGCAGATACCATTTCTAGCGGTGACCAATGCTTATGCTTGATAAGATATTGTAGAAGTTTTTGGCTAGTAGCACTATTGATTTGATTTGAAGGATTTGATACCCTAGCGCAATATGCAACAAACTCTTGCAGATCGCCCAAGGCTGGTGATTCATGTGGTTGTGTGTACGCTTTTAAAACTGCTTTCATAATGTAGTTCCTTAATGTAGTGTTTTTGACTCGTTATCTTCCATAATACGATTATGTTGTAAAAATATATAGTTTAGCATCCCACGATACTCATCGTCAGTTAACTCCATTCTATAAAGTTTTAAAGAATATGCTTGCATTAGTCCTGCAATTTCAAGATGGCTGTATTCTTCTTCATTTAAATCAGCAACTACTTTATGAAATTTATCCCATAATTGAGAAATCTTATCTACACTCTCTTGATCTAAAAAATCATCCATTTGTAAGATTACTCCATTTTTCTGAGTTAACTATATTTATATTCATTTGACTTTTTAATTTCATTATTTTATATACCACCATACATTATCTGGACCTACTTTGTGCTTTGGTGTTGATTGCACAACAGCCATTGCTACTTGAATAAGATTTATATCATGTCCAGACACCAATCCACCTTTTCTAATTTTTGGAGTCCATAATTCAATATCCCTTTTTACGGAATCCCCATCATGTGAAGCATCAATAAAAACGTAATCAAGAGAACCATCTTCAAACTGATTGTGTGCAAGATGTGTGAAGTCTCTAATTAATTTTGCCCTACCGTCAAAACCTTCACAAAATTTAATAAGTTCACCATACCATTCAACAGGTGGTTGCTCACACAATTCCTCTGTAGTTGATATATCTTTTGCTTTCCAAATCTTATCGTTTAAAAATACATCAACGCCAATATGTGTTGTATTAGAACAATTTACTGTAATGAACTTAAATGTTGGACCTCTCAACACTCCCAATTCTACACCAATCTTATAATTATTTGATCTGATTTGATCTGCTAACCAATGCGCTCTATTCATAACTTAAAATCCTTAAATTTTTCTAAATCTTCGCCTTGAGGTGTTTTATCAAATACTGGAGTATCATCAATTAAAGTCTGTTGATCTTCACTTACATCAAACAACCTCATTTTAGAACGATCAACACCTATGACAAACCTCTTTTTGTATGTTGGATCATTGTATCTATTCTTTAATTGTTTAACTGCAATTTGACCCATTCCTTCAAGTTCTTCGTTGGATATGAGTGCAAACATGAGGTCTGCTGTTGCTGGAAGGCCGAATGATTCAGAAGTATCTTCCAACCCAATATCGGAATTTGAAAAACCTGATCTTGTGGTTTGTGTTGCTGAGACAATCGGTACGTTAAATTCAACTGCGAGTCCTCGCATTTCTTCTGCGATTGCTTTGATATAGGTGTACGAATTTATTGATCCCCCCATAGCCTTCATTCTGCTACTAGCACAAATATTTAGATAATCTATAAAAATAATATCTGGTTCAAATGATTTTTTTAATTTGAGTTCACTTAGCAAACTTCTAAAATGAGCGACATTTGCTTGACCAGTAGGGTATTCTTTAATAATGAATTTACCATTAGTTCTCTTTGAAATATTAGCAACTCTCTCAGAAAAGTTTTCTTTGCTCAAAGTATTAATTTGATCAATAGGAATGTTTAAAAGATTTGCGTCAATTCTCTCAGCAATTCTTTCCTCTGCCATTTCCATCGTGATATATAAAACATTTTTACCGTCTGAAAGTGCTGCTGCTGATTGGTGACACATGAAAAGAGATTTACCTACACCAGTACCAGCCAAGATAATATTTAATGTTTTCTTAGGTAAACCGCCCTTGGTTATCATATTAAAATATTCTAAATCAAACGCTAATCGTTCTTCAGTACGATGATAAAATTCATAGCGTTCTTCAAAATTTCCAAGATAGTCGTGACCAACATTTGTATCAAATGAAACACCCAATGCAGTGCTTAGAATATCAGGTAAAGCATTTTTAGAAAGTGTTTCATGCTTTCCATCAATGATACTAATTGATTCCATCACTGCATTGAATAATGCGCGGTCTTGACACCACTTCTCAGTAACCTCTAAAAGATGTTCTTCATCTGAGGGTGTTCCATCAAAGATTTGTGGAATAATCTCCATAGCATGTCTATATTGCTCATCAGTATAACGATCTGATTCATCAATCTCAATTCTAAACGCTTCTTGAGTGGGCAATCTATTGTATTTACCAGCATATACGCCAACATTGGTAAACATTTGCCGATACACACCCTCAAAATACTCTGGTTTGATGAAAGGTAAAACCTTACGCATATACTTTTCATCAGAGATTAAGTTTTTTAGAATTATTTGTTCAATATTAGACAATTAAAGTTCCTTCATTTCACCTGTTTTATTAATTATAGCAGTTTCTATGATAGAAGTCAATAGATTACCAGCAAAGTCTTGGAACTCTAAACTACCCTCATCAAGATCATCTATTGGTGAACTCTCTAGCGTGAAGTCAAATGTCATTTGACTATCCTCATTATCTTTACCATCAAGTGTGATTGTTCCAAAAGAAATTATTGTTTCAGAGTACACACCTTCTAAAACTCTAATGGACCATGCTTTATCATCTCTAGGATGTGGAATATGTTCATAGTCTACACCTTCTTTAAATTCTGGCATTATTCACCCTCATTCATTATAACTTCATCCATATCAATTTCTGTCTGATACCCAATAGTATACTGCTTTTTAATAAATTCAGCAAAGTCTGTACTATCAAATATAGGCTTCCAAAAACTTTCTTCAAGAGTACCAGCCTCACGAACTTTCTTCTCAGATACTTCACCAGTATTCATATCAACTGAACTATACCAACCGTTACTTGGTTTGACAACATACCCACCAGCAAGAGCAACTTCTAGTAATCCAGACCAAGGCGCAACGCCACCTTCCCAAGAAACCGTGATGGGAATTTTGGACTTTTCCTTAACGAACCTAGATTTTTCAACATTGATAACAAAATCATATCCTTGAATTTCGGTTCCCTTTTTATTCTGTCTGCGACCAAGAATCCAAATGTTGTTTGCACTGTAATAGATTCCAGTTCCACCAGACACAATATCTTTTGGAAATAACCCAATCTCTTTGTATGTATGATTGACTGCAATCATGGGAATGTTCTTCATTGCCAAATATGGCGTACACATTCTGAATAGACCTTTGAGTGCCTTTGCTCTTGACATATCTGCTACAGACTTTTCGTTGATTGCATCTTCCATTTCTTTCTTAGATGCAAGATTACCAATTGAATCAATAACCACGATAACACGGTCAGACTTATCCATTCCCTCAAGTTGAGCGATAAGATCAAATTTCAATTCTTCTACGTTTGTAATTGGTGTGTGTAGAACCCTTGCGGTATCAATATCAAACTGTTCAAAGTATGATGCAGGTGATCCAAATTCTGAGTCATAAAATAACATTACAGCATCTTCATACTTCTTCAAGTAGGCCGCTGCAATCAACAACGTAAATGAAGTTTTAAAGTGCTTAGATGGCCCAGCCAATACAGTCAAGCCAGGAGTAAGACCACCATCTATTGATCCAGATAATGCTACATTCATCATTGGAACTGGTGTTGAAACCTGTTCTTTATTATTAAAAAATTTAGACTCTGAAAGAACTTCTGTGGTCTTTAGTTTTGAATTCTTTTTGAGTTTGTCCATTATTGACATATAATTCTCCTATATTAATTACATCATTATAGCATATTCTATAATGATTGTCTAGTCAAAAAATTCGCTTAGTGGGTTTGTTTCATCAATTCGTTCTTGACAGATTTTGAAATATTCTTCTGATTTCTCAATACCAATAAAGTCAAAACCCAAATCTTTTGCTGCCATACCAGTAGAGCCAGAACCCATAAATGGATCAAGTACAGTACCACCTTTGGGCGTGACAAGTCTCACTAAGTATTTCATCAACTCTTGTGGTTTGACTGTTGGATGTTTGTTATTTTCCCCACGTTCTTTTTTTGATACTTTTGGGCAATAGAAGAAACGCGCCCAATCTTGCTGTAGTCCATCGTGCATTATATTTGCTGGGAAGCGTCCAGTGGGTTGTTTAAATTCCCCGCACCCATGAGTAAACCCAGAACCCTTGCCAGACTTTCTATCCTCATTTTGCCATTGGCTAGACTCGTCCTTCCCTCGCTTCTCTCCGCTATATGTCCCACCATTTAGGTTGTCATTAGTCTCCACCCGACTAGCATCAATATTGATAGCACCAGTTCCATGTTTCAACACATTCTTAGCAACAGTACTTTCGGATATTGGTTTTCGCCCGACTGCAATCGGTTCGTGCGCTGGTTTTAGGGCTGTTCCCCAACCATCCCATTGCTTGGCTGCTTCGGTGGCGGGTGCTGTGATGACCGCTTCAGTTTGCGCTTGCCTTGGTTTGTCATAACTTGGCATCTTGTCGCTGGTTGTGTTTTTATTTGCTCTAGCCCTTGCTGCATGGTCTATCCCCACCACCTCACGCTCTGCCCCTGCCGCCTTGTCAATCGCCTTGCTGATATTCATACTCTTTGGAAATCCAGAACCATACAACCACATCATTTGATCACGAATCTCAAACCCAGCATCTTCTATTGCAACCGCCATTCTATGATAATTGCGTGAAGCCGAAAATGCAAGTAAGTGTCCACCCGGCTTCAATAATTCCCAAGCAAGTCTCCAAGTCTCAGCACGAAATGCAATATCGCCACCGTCCCACTCTTGACCCATGAAACCAGAAGATGCTCTTGCAAATGCACCATCAGTACCTTGTTTTGCTGGTGCAGAACCTTCTTTTCCAAATCTGTCCACGATAGATTGTAGGTGATATGGTGGGTCTGTAACTACCGCATCAACTTGAACGCCTTGGTCAATTAATTTCTGCATTTCTTCAATACAGTCACCGCTAATAATCATATATTTTTCACTCGCTTTCTTAAATCACTAGATGAAAATCTGTGGTCTCTTTTGTTATAGTATATCTCTATGCCACGCTTTGAACAAATAGCGCGACCAGTAAACTTACCGTTTTTATATTCCTCACCTATAATTCTTATGTTTATAGGAAACATGGATAATATATCCTCTAAGTCTTGCTCTGTTTGATATGGAATAATTTCATCAACATATTTTACGGCTGCAAGTTGGGTATGTCGCTCAACTAATGTCTGTACTGGTGTATTCTTCTCTGGTCTATCCAAAGATGGATCAACTTGCAATGCACATATTAAATAATCGCATTGTGATTTTGCTTCACGCAACATAGCGATATGACCAGCATGTAGAAAATCAAAAGTTGATGCAGTTATACCGACTTTAGTAGTTCCCAAGTTTCTCTCCAATCTTGCACTTGATATACTGAGTTTGGTTCGCCAAGATCATACACTCCCATTGCTATAGTATGATCATTACCACCGAAATCACATTTATCTCCATAAAAATGTATTATATCAGATTTAGTGAAGTCTGTCAATATCTGAGATTTATCATTACCTTTTATTGTAATATCTATTCCAGTTTCACCCGCGACATTAAAATCAAATTCTGTAAATTTTTCTGACAATCGTTTCGCGATATTTTTTCTTTCATTTGTATGATTATCCCAAGCCACATATTGAGTTCTAGCACGTTTTCCAGCATTTCTACCCACGATAGATAAATTTACAAGACCCGTTCTTTCTTCAATATGACCGCCAGTTCTAACAGGAAATTCGCTTTCACATATCTCTTTATTCAGATATCCCCACATTGTATCAGGTAGTTTTATTGTACCTTTGTGAACATTTTTGCCCCTTTCCCACACATCATTTCCAGAGCAATTATAGACACGTTTACACATACCGTATATAACATTACCAACTTGTTCAATTGTTTTTTCTTTATCACTACCAGTGACAAGATATACATTATTTAATGTGCAGAAGTCAAAGAAGAATGAACTGAATTTTTCATCCATCTTGGCCCTACTTGGCGTAAGTGTTCCATCAACATCAAATATATAGTGAATCATATTTTATTGCCTATTAAATCCTCAAGAGTTTTTAATACTTCTTGACTCTTATCTTCCATATTATTTTCTATACACATTTTAACACATTTTCGTGTAAAGTCAAGAGAAAAACGCTTTCCATCCTTATCCATTCCAGTGTTAATCAAATACACATTACAATTATTTTCATGAATTTTTCGCATTAATAAGTCACTGTATTCTTTCACTGGCCTTGGCATAAAGGGTGATCCATAACATGGACTAAAGAGTGGCTTAATCTCAGTTGCGCCCTTCTCAGTTCCTGGCATCTGACTTGTATATCCAGTTTCAAAAAATCTACGAACTGTCTCGCCACTAATCTTGCTGTATGGTGGAAATACACCCTTTGCATCCATAGTTAAGAAAAATATATTATCTGGATGATCAAATTTCTGAGGCTTATGATATGCGTTTTCAACACAAGTGATAGGGTAACTCAATCTTGCATTTGGTACACCTGGATTTTCTACAACTAAGCAATCTTCTGCCTTCGCTTTTTCAACAGCGTCAAAAATAGTCTTATGTGTTTCTGGAGATAACCCCTCACTCTTAGCATAACATCCAGTTTCAATCATTTTAATGCCATGCATATCCCAATAAACTTCATCGTCGCTAATCAACGCATAATTTGGATCACTACTCAATGTAGTTTTACCTGTACCACTCAAACCAAACATTAAATTAGTAGTTGCATCATATGTAAAGGCACTACAATGCATAGGAAGATAATCTAGTTTAGGAAGTTCAAATCCAATGATACCAAACACACCTTTCTTAATCTCACCAAGAAAGGTGGTTCCAGCAATAAACATGGTTTTAGTATCAAGGTTTACATAGATTTTAGGATGCGGCACATCTAATTCAGTGTTGTGCCAAATTGTCCAATCTGGAACATGATCCCCAAATCCATTAGGTAGTACATCAAACATATTTTTTACAAATTGTTCATGACGTTCATCATTGGTATATACTTGAAATCTAATATTTGCAGATTCAAATCGTAAAGGTTTTTTGTAAATATATCCTGTTATCATGCTAGGAAGCATTTGATCTGCAAACAAAAGATAGTCATCCATATTACCAATCTTGCAATATTTTGGTCTTTCCTTACATAATTCTGAAGTTGCTTCTCCAAAAAAGTATTTGTTCTCTGGACTGCGACCCGTTGGTTCTGTTGTAATGTTGATATTAGTCATTTTCTAATCCTTTATTTTTAATATGTTCTAATTCAACAGGTTCATGTAGTGCATTTTGTCCTTGAGCATATACTAAACCTGTAGCATTACCTAAAGTCCCTCGCCTTTGATATAATACAGGTCTTGCTTCTAACTTTTCTATACGTCTTTGTAAATCTGCAATCTGCTTTTCAATATTAACACCAGCATCAGCATATGCGTTCATTTTAATATCCTTTATAAAGCAGCATAACCAACTGTTTCTCTCACAATATCATTATGGTTAAATTCTGCCCAATATAACTCATATGCAATACCAGATTGAATACACTCAAACTGATGAAAAACTCCGGGTTTTACTTTGGTATAATCTCCTGGCCCTAAAATAGTTTCGTCAACTAAATCATAATCCTCAGACCAAACCTTTATTTTCATCATACCTTCTTCAACATAAAATCCATTCCATTTAAATTCATGCATATGTTTGGAACAAACACCACCTTCTTTCATTTGAATTCTATGAAATTCTAATGCACCATTTGCTTCAATCAATTCTGTTTGACCCCATACCTTACCAGCGATTGTCATACTTTACTCCATTTGCTTGCTTCATATATCATATCTATGTTTGATTTAATTCTTTCATTAAACTCTTCATCTGTTTGTGAATGGAATAGACCTTCACTCAAACCTCTACTGAAACTTGCACTCATATGTGGTGAACGAGACAATCTGGCACATGCTTCCTCAGTTGAATACCCCCCACTTAGACCAACAATCTTTTCAACTGAATTGTATTCATACAAATTATTGTACGTTTCTGAAATATCAGGTATGGTAAGTTTAAGAATAAGTTGTCCAGGAAAATCTCTACAACGATTCATCAATTCATCATTTAGATGTTTTTCAATGATTGATTTATTAAAAGCATCAATAGGAACTTCTGGTTCTACTATTGGCGTGAGGCCAGCGTTTGAAATTCTCCATGCTAACTCAAATTGTTGATCAAGAAGTTTTGGAACATCATACATATCCTTAACGATACTTCTCATTTTGGTTCCCACACAACCAGACCCTAAAGCAAAACGTATCATTGAATCAATATCAAATACCTTCAAGAAACCATTTGCTTCACATCCACTATCAACCTTCAGAATAGCATGGATACCTTTATTTGCAAGAACAGCCACCATATCCTTTTCAACAGAATCTTTGTAAAGAATTGCATGACTAATCTTATCACTTGTAAAGTTTTCGTTCAATACCATACGCAACCGCATACGGTGAACTAAATCCATTTTATTATCTTCAGTATATTCTTGACCATATCGCTCTAATACGCCGCCAGTGCTACCACCAGAATGATCCATTGCTGCTATAAATGTCATGCATTTCTCCTATATTATAAATCTTTTTTAAATTATCTTAAACCTATGTATTCGTGTGAATAGCCTATGATTCGTGTGGTGTCAACAGGTTTATATAAAAAAATCTTCTAAAGTTGTAGGTTTTTCGTACTGTGGAACTAAAGTACCGTCTGTTACTTGACGATCAAAATTCATAATATGATCACCAAGCCACTTAACAACAGGAACTGTCATTCCATTCAGCATGTACAATTGCATATTAGATAGATCACAACCATCAAAAAAGTCAGTAGGGTAACCCTGTAGGGCTAAACGCTCATTAACAGCCAACTTACGCAGACCACCACTGTCTAGTACCAGATCAGTAAAGTCTTTGTAATCACGTTTCAAGATAGTAGATGCTACTCCTTTTTCGCCAAACTGGTCACTTCTTTGTCTAGTAAAGAAGGCAAATGGATATCCGCCTTTGCATCCCTGTTCAAAATTCCAAGGGCGGCTTTTTTGGATATGTAAAGTTTTGGATTGGATTGCTTTGTCACTGCGCCCGACAAATCCGAATATATCGGCTCCTTCGGGGATTCCATCACGGACTGCCAGAATGTAAACTCTACGTCTTCGCTGTGGGACTCCAAAGTATTGGCTGTCGCACATCGTCCAAGTCGCATCGTACCCGATTTCGGCAAGGTCTTGCAGAATGACATTAAGTCCTCTTGAAAGCAATGCGCTGACGTTTTCAATAACTGCATATTTTGGTTTTGTTTCATCAATTAATCTCCTAAATTCACGCCAAAGGCCAGAACGTTCGCCTTCAATGATACCTTTGTTTTTACCGCCTATAGATATGTCTTGACACGGAAACCCACCACAGATCAAATCAAAGTCAACCCCATCACGTTTAAGGTCTTCGCCAGTTACTGTTGTGACGTCACCATATATGGGAACCCCTTGCCAATTCTTTTTCAAAACACGTTTGGCGTATTCTTCGTATTCACAAAACGCAACAGTCTCCATGCCAGATTGTTCAAACCCTAGACTGTAGCCACCACTTCCACTGAATATATCGAATACCTTCATGCTTCGTTTCTTTCTATGATATAACCACCAAATTCACCATAGCGAAAAAATTCAGTGTATTTGTATGAACTAAAAAGAGTTTCTGGATTTATCGGACGCTGTACACCAGACAAAGATAATTCTTTCTTAATAATATCATCTGGTTTTGCGCCACTTTCCATCTTTGCCCTCAAAGTAAGGCGAGAAAGCACAGTAGATACATAACCACCCGTTGGAATGGTTTTCTCTACTATCACCAACGCGCCATCATCTCTTAGGCTATCCATCATGCCATCAAGCAACAAGGTTCGTCTGTGTGGTGGTATGAACATCATTGTGAGGAACATTACCCCAAAGTCAAATTCTTCAAATGAATGTTGTGTAGCATCTGTAACAATCACAGGATTGTCACCAGTGTACATATCAGCCATCTGTTGGCTTTTTTCAATCGGAATAAAGTCTACGTTTCTCTCAGTGAGAATAGACTTCAAGGTACGCTCTACATTACCTGTACTCGCACCAACATCATAAACAGTACCCTGTTCTGGTATGTAGTGATTAGCGATTTGAGCAATAGCACTACTTACCATATCGTACCAAGGTAGTTGTTCGCGCACATGATCGTCAAAGTTTCTTGCGACCTTGACGTCATTAAATGTCCAGTTTGTGGGTATATCAATCATATTTCCATACTTTCTTTTCATACATATGAATTTAAATATTCGGTTTCTCCAAATAAACTCATAATACATTCCTATATGCGTATTCTATTGCTCTATCGGCTTCAACAGCCAAAGGTCTTTTTTCATATTTTCTAGAAGTCTCACTGTCTAGTTCTCTTATCAGTTGCTCCAACTCAAATGATGTGATTGGATACTTTTTACTTATTGCATTCATTGCAGTACTTACCATAATTTTATATATCATAGCATATCTGCCAGAATTGTCAACACCAGAAATATCAAACCAATCTTGTATTTGACGTTTATTCACAAATGGACAATCTCTATATCCTGTCCACTTAAAATCTAAATTATCTAGTTTATTCTTTTCATATTGAATTGCTCTATCCGCTATGTGTTTTGGCATACGGTCTTTGAAACTACTACCACTTTTCACTTCATATGAATGTTTACTCATTAATTTGTTAGGATCAATATCACTACCAACATTATTGAATATAAAGTTGTTAGCATTAGAATAATTAGCAGGGATATAATACATCCTGGATAAGTCTTTTGTTTGCCCATCTCCGATTTCACTGAGTTCTTTATTAAGAGCGTACCAAAAGTGGCGAATTTTAGAATTTTCAACCTCTTTACTGAGCGGAAATACAAGTCTAAACTTTGGGTGGTCAATAGAACTACTAGCGGTACTATAACAAATATAGGTATAATCGCCAAAGCGATTAAATAACTCATCTTTTAAGTTTCCTTTAAAGACATGATCATCAACATCAACAGCAGTCCAATTTGCCCAATTAACCACATTCGCGTTTGCCCTAGTCGTATTAGATAAGTAAGTAGCAGGTGATATAAGTTGGGCATCTTTTTTACTTTCTATTTTTTGTTCTGATAATTTATATAGGAAATCCTTAAAGGCTTCCCACCGCGAGAAATTCATTCTACGGTGGGTTTTGTTATCATATATAGATTTGAATATTGTAAGCGAGTACACTACATATCCTTTAAGTCAGATTCCTTGACAAAAATACCGTCAACCATGCGCCCTTTACGATCTTTAATATCGTTGTAAGCAACTGTTAAACACTCATTCATAGTAATATTATTACGTTTCATAATATTGATCATTACAACCATCATATCACCTAAATCGTCACGAATATCATTACCTTTACAAACGCTGTCCGACAATTCTCCCAACTCTTGCATCAACTTCAAAACTTGGTCTTTGTCACTTGATCCATCAATCAAATTACGATTTTCGTGCCAATCACCAATTTTATTGATTAGTGCCATCACAGGAAATTCGTGCGTTTTGATTTTTTTAGTTTCCATAATATATCCTTTATTTAAATTTGTCCCATACTAACATATATGGGACATTTTGTCAACATATTTTATCTGTAAACTTCTACTCCAACATGCCAGTATGTTTTAGTATCAGTAACCCATGGCATACTTTTAAATATATCTGCCTCATTTACAAAGAATGGCCCAGTAATGTAAACATCACAACTAGGATCATACGATTGCTTTTCAGCATCAACAAACTTCAAGGCATCGGCCTCTGAATCAAATTTATACTCTTTTTTACTGTGCATGATATTCTCCTAATTAATTAACTTCAACTATATGAATACATGATTCGTATTAGGGAGTCAATAGAGAAATTCATTTAAATTTGTTCCTAATCTTTTTTCTGCTATTTTGAAATACTTTTCTTCTTTTTCTATTCCTATAAATTCTCTATTTGTATGGACGCAAGCAACTCCTGTAGTTCCAGAACCCATTGTATTATCAAGAACAACATCCCATTCATTAGTGTAAGTTTTTATCAAATATTCCATCAAACCTACTGGTTTTTGAGTAGGATGATAACCTTTTTCTTGTTTATATCTTATCACTGTTTTTGGGTATCTTGATCCTTCTGGGTTATCCCTATGTTTTGATTCAGCATTGCCATACACTTCACCAATTTTTGCCGTATCGCTACTAAATCCAGAATACGGTGTACTATACCACATTTGAGGATTATAAGTTGGTTTCTCCCTATAAAATACTAAGATATTTTCATGGGATTTTAACGGCATTATCTTCACATTCATGGGGTTTGTGCCTTGAGGTTTTTCCCAAATCCATTCATATCTTAAATTATTTATATTAGAAGCAGCAAGAATTGTTGTGAATGGTTGCATTGAGGTAAAAACCATGGCTGCATTTTTCTTGCAAACCCTATTATATTGTTCCCATAGTTTATCTAATGGAATAATAGAATCCCATTTACATGCAGTAGTGCCATATGGAAGATCAGCGAGAAGCATATCTACTGAATTATCTTCAATTGTAGGCAATACCTCTAAGCAATCCCCAAGTATAGTTTTTACCATTCACTCAATTCTTTTACATATTCTGATTGTATTAGTTCTCTAAGTTTTTTCTCCGTAACCATGTAATCATCATTCTTTGAATTTTTACCACCTTGTTGATGATTAAAATGATTATCTGTTTTCAGACAGTTTTCAAACATTTCTTTTGTCATATACACAGCCTTAAATTCATTAGGATTTTCATTTACTCCAATAAAAATAAGACGGTCCCAATCTTTACCAACTGCGACATGGTTCATTGTAAAGCAATCTTTTTTGATTGATCTTTTTTTAGTGTCTGTATGTGCAACAGAAAACTTAATTTCCGTTTTAATTCCATTTAAAATTCTATCGTATCCAGCAGTTGATGTATGAGCAAATTCAACATTGTAACCAGCCTTTTCCATTATTAGACTTACTAATCTCTCTCCTAGTTCACCCTTTTGTTTATTACCCATATATCTATATCCTTCAAAGGGGCTTCCTATCCATGGGTCATAAAGATTGTTTTGTATATAATCTTGTATTTCATCATTTTTTGCTAAATTATACATTTCGGCTGCATTTAGTTTCATAATATAATTATTCCTTTTTTATAAATTTAACAGAAAAAATCTTCTAAAGAAGAACTTTCTTCAACAGACCAACCTATTGCATCTAAAATTGGTGTAATTGGTTCTACAAAAGTCTTTTCAAATTGAATATCATAATTTACATATTTGTGTAAATTAAATTCATTTGGAATGTAATCTGGAAATGATATAACATTTTCCTTTAAAGGGTTAGGCATCTTCAGATAACAAAATTTAATTTTTTCACCATTCTGAATAAGTGCGTAAGTTTTTCCTAATGCCTTATCTTTTATTTGATGATTATAAAGTAAACTACCTCTAACATGAATTGGTGTACCTTTCTTGTAAATAGTTTTCCTATCACTCCATTTCACGATATCACTAACACCTCTTGGAAAAGATATATCTTCTGGTGGTAGAGATTTAAACTCTTTCTTAAAATCAGCAATAAACTTTCTAGTTTTTTCTTCTGATCCAGACATAATGATTTTAAACGACTGCATAAACTTGTCTCGCACTACTTGAGGTGTGCTTGATTTAATGGCCTCAATACCCATGATCTTTAATTTTGGTTCTGCGTATTGAACACCTTCATTATTATGAACATTTAGTAAATATCTTTTTTTGGCTGTCCAGATACCACGATCTGCAATCGCTTCTCTTTCCATAACCATACGATTTGTATATGCATTCATCTGATTAAATAGTTTATCATATGCTTGTTCTAAAATCTTTTCAAAGTGATCGGCACAAATTTTATCCAACGCTTTAACAGGGTCTTTAGGTTTCAATTTATCTATAAAAGGTCCAAAGTTGATATACAGTGAATCAGTATCAATAGCAATTACATAATCAAACTTATCGGTTTTGAGTACTTTATTCATTTCATCATTTATGGCGCGTTCTGCCCATTGAATCGCTAACTGTCCAGACAGAGTAATACCTTCTGCAACACGCATATCAAAATACCTAAAGTAAGCATTACCCAAAGCACCATAAAGAGAATTCAATAGAATTTTAATTGCCATTTGCCGATTTTCAAGTTGATTGATTTCCCTATCAAGTTCAGTAGATGGATTATCTTGATTTTTTTGCATTGCCTCTAGCATCAACTTCTTAGTCGCTTTACGCTCTAACATATAGTCTGCAATAATTTGAGGCACAATGCCTTGTCTTTGCCTAGTATAAGTTGATCCATTCGCTGCAACCGAAAGATCATTTTTTATATCTGGTGCATTATTCATATAATATTCAACACCTGATTGATAAGTGTTTTCAAGGTCAACTACCAAAGTTTCTGGTGACATATTATATTGAATAATCAAATTAGGATATAGTGAATTCAAATCAAATGAAACTACCCAATCATGTAACCCAACTTGAGGTTCTTTAACGTAACCTCCTGGATATGGTGATTTGATTGTATTTTCATTTGGTGGTATAGCAACGTGTTGTTTATTCAGTTCACGATATATGATTGAGTCCCATATAGCAGTTGTTCCAAGAGTTGCCTCATAGTTCACACCCCCACGATATGCCATAGTAAGTGCAAGAGTAATCAAATCCATTTTTTCATCAATCTTATCTACTAAGTAAACATCCTTGATATTATAATCAATGAATAATTGATGGTCATTTTTATATAGAGTATGAAGTGTTCCATGCTCTTCATATGATAGTTTTTTCTCACCAAGAACAGTATGAGCAATATGGTCTAACTTGTAAGATGCTTGGGTTCCATATGAATACCCAAACTTTTTAAATAAATCCATATAATCTAATTGGGAAATACCAGTTATTTCATAATGTTTATGATTTTGACCAGCAACATTTATATTACGTTCACTAATCAAACCCCATGGAGAAAACTTTTTTGCGACACTATTACCAGCAATTTTAGTAACGCGATTGATTAGATAAGGCATATCAAACATTTTAATATACCAACCAGTTATAACATCTGGTGGATTCTTAGTCCAAAATTCCATGTACTTTGCTAATAATTCTAATTCATTTTTACAATGACGATACTGGACAATCAAATCTTGGTTTTCGCGTTTATCAACATCATATTCACCCAGACCCCAAACGTGATAAACATTAGAAGTTGATGACTTATGGCAAATTGATATAACAGGATAATCAGCAGCATCTGGATGTGGAAAACCATCATCTGATGCAACTTCAATATCTAAGTTTGCGACATTGATTGTTTTACGATTAAACTGTATTTCATCTGGAAACGCGCTTGTTATAAACTGTTGAATATAATTAGTCATGCCATAGATTTTGACATTATCCATATCCTTGTAAGTATCTAACCATTCTTTTGCCGCCCTCATAGACTCAAATTCTACTGGAGCAACAGAAAGTCCTTCAAGAGTTTTCCATCTCGTATTTTGTTCTTTGCTGCGAACAAAGAGTTTTGGTTTAAATTTAACACGTTTCTCAATACGAATACCGTGGTCATTATAACCACGGTACAAGAGTGAATTGCCATATCTGGCTACGTTTGTATAAAATGATTTCAATATTCTTCTCCGTTTGGAGTCATTATATCATAATATTGGGTTTTAGTCAACAAATTATTTTATATTTTTATCGGTAGACATTGTTATTATTTTCTCTATCATTTCATAAAGTTGTTCTAAAACATTCACACTCTGAATATTTTTAAAGTTATCATGATCAAACTCTTTTGGTTTTACAACCCACTCAAGTGTTGAGTAAGGTAATTTAACACTAAGTCCATCACCACCACTTGTAATGTGTGGCAATAAATTTTCTCGTTTTACTATTGCCACTGCATCATTATCAACAATCATCAGATAATCAAATGTGTCAGGTAATATTCTACCATGACTTGAACCTAGTGTATTGTTCAACTTGATAGAACCAGTTACACATTTCTTTTTTTCTTTACCTTTTGCTGTTGTTAATACATTTGTACCACATTTAGTTTCAATACGATATTTTTTAAATTGATGATCTTGCCCAATTAAATCTACATATTGGACTCTACCATCACTCATTTTTTCAATCGCTTTATCTTGTATAATTGATTTTAAAAAACGTAATGTTCTATCATTTAATTGTGAACCTACAGAATGTCTCATTTCAAAGAAATTTTTCCAATCAACATTTTCCGCGAGTTCTCGCGCCAAATTATTCATAAATGTACCTTTGTAAAAAATTAATAATAATATGATTTTTAGATCATAAACTTAGAATATGACCTGTGGATCATTAATCTTTCTTTGATACAAAAGAATACATTTCTTTAGCCTTTTCCATTAAATCTTCTGTAGAATAGATTTGATATGCTTCTTTAACTTCTTCGGCTGTTTTTTGACCTTGTTCATATAGATCATTAGCAAGTTGAATATTCATGTGATATTGTTGATCCATATAGTCTTTTGCCATTTGTAACATTTCGGTTCTAATTTCAAAGGGATTTTTGTGTGTCATTGTGTGTTCCTATCTAAATTTAATTATGTTCGCCATTGTTTTGGCGTCCGTTGTATCCATCAATTCTGTCAAAAACTTTAGGCTTTCGCTTGGCAGTTTCAAACGTACCAACAGTAATTACAATCGCTGCAAGTAAGAGGGTGTGTGCGATTGCGTTAATTCCCCAGAACATTATGCTTCCTAAATACATAGAGCATACTGATACCCACATCCATGCAAGAATTTGCATAATCAAATGGCGTACTTGTAAATTAGGAATATTTCTTAATGGATTTATATTTGAATCCATTACACTGTTCCAAGTGTCAAAAATATGCTGTCTCATTTTAATCTCCATAATTTGTGTGTGTGAAAGAAGGGCAATAATGCCCTTCCTAGTTTTAAGGTAAAACTCTAATCCAGATATATTCTGCAATCTGTCTATAGAGTTTCCATTTCATCATAATATGGTATAAGATCAAACCCATCCGCGAAGGTTTTGGTTCGTTGATGTTTTGTCCCACGCCCTCATTCTACGTTCCAGATCACATAAATCCTTTGCTTCAGCAAAATATGCATCTCTGGTTTCTATCTCAGTCATAGGTGTTACAATTTGAAAGAAATTCTTGATCCATTTAATCATTTAAATTTCTCCAAAGTTCTACTATTTAATTCAGCCAGTATTTCATGATCAGACATATTTGGATATTCTATTCTAAAATATTGAACCAAATCTGCATTCGCTGAACACTGTCTTGAAAATTGAATAGATTTTCCTACAGAAAGAATAAAATCAAAGAGACCTGTTAGACCTCTCGTTAAGAAGTTGTGCGTTGTTAGTATGTGTTGCATTTGAGTTTTCCTCGTAATTGCCAATTTTAATTTTACGAGGACGCATTGATTCTGGAATGACGTACTGCAATTCAATTGCCAGAATACCATCTAGAATATTTGCTCCGTTTACTTGTACGTGTTCAGACAGCCTAAAGGTTCGTTTAAATTTCTTTGTTGAAATGCCACGATGGATAAATTCTCTACCTTTAGAAACGTGTTCACCAGTTACTGTCAAAGTTCTATCTTTTACTTCAACATTAATTTCATCTTGTGAAAATCCAGCAATAGCAAGTTCAATCAAATAATCTGATTCTCCTGCTTTAATAATATTGTGTGGTGGATAGTGATCTTGAGCATGTTTAGCAGTGAACTCTAGTTCATTGAATAAATGGTCAAAACCCACGAAAGATGAACGTGGAAAAAGTGTTTGTAAGCCTGTCATTGTTATCTCCTTTTGATCAAGCAAGATTGTAATGGGACCGATTATTCGCATCCCCTTGGTTTGATTAGCATCAAGATGCTAACTCATTACTATATATGTTTTTATTTCGTGATTTCAAGAGGTCAAGTAAAAAAAATTAAGAAATTATGCTTTTTATTTTCCAAGGAGTGAAACATACTGTTCCTAGACTTACATAGTCTGCACCTTTATCAAAATAAAATTCTGCATCATCCTTATTTGTAACTCCACCACCAGCGATTACAGTAATGCTAGGATGTTTTCTCTTTATATATTCTATAATCCTTGTAGTATATGGTTTTAAAATTTTTCCACTTTGACCGCCATTTAAAGAATACAAAGTGTTGCTTGCATGTATTTGATTATATCCTAAATCTACTATCTTGTCTATAAGACATTCTGTCGCAGTAGGTGGTATTTTGCATATACACCATTCTCTTTCACTCTTAGGAAATAAATCAAAACCAGATAAATTTACCGCACCCACATCTTTATCAAGGTTTGGACAACTTATATTAATCTCAACAGATGAATTTTTATCTACTATACGAGACAGATGTAGCCAATCATATTCATTTATTGCGGCAAGGCTCAACACATCTGTAGAGTTTGTTCTTTTTAAACCCTCATATATTCCAGCATTTCGCAATCCAATTTTATTAATCCATCCACCATTTTTATATCTAAGAGTTTTAAAAATTTGGGGAATAAGTCCTTCTCTTTTTTCAACGGTCCAACTTCCAGTTACGCTAATTGCGTTAGGAAGTTTTAAATAGTTTCCAAAAGGTGCTGATATAAAGTATTTCATAATTTAATCCAAAAATGTTCTACGCCATTCCATTTTATATATTTCTTCTTCATCTATCGTCTTAGTAAAAGACTTAGGGAATTTTTTTATTGCTCTAAGTAATATTTTGATTTTTACATCAGATTGCATAATAGGTATTGATGCACCACCATTTCTAGCCGCCAACCAACGGTGATGACCATCAACAATATAGTTATCTGAAGAAACCAGAAGTGGTTTTGCTTGACCAATAGTTTTTATTCGGCCCATAGCCTTAACTATTTTATCTTTATTAAAATCAGATTGGGTGGCTCGTAGTCTTTTGGCTTTGACTTCTTTTCTTTCCATTTTTATACCTAAATTTTTCAAATACTCTATAAGTTCATCATAATCTGCTGAACGAACTTGGGGCATATCTACTCTTGAGATACCAAGAGTATCTTTAGGTTTTGGTGTAGTAGTCCTTAACTCTAAGAGAACTTGACTATACTTACGCATATTTTATAACCTTATCTGGCGTATGAAAGTTTTTCTTACGCATAATTGTTTTCATTACAACATCAAATTCATCTTTTCTTTGATCATATTTAACTGCTACTGGAATATTCAAATCAGATTGCATATCTTTAATTACCGCTTCAGCACCAGCCACACCTTTGAGTGACTTACCTTGTCTTGCGTAAATCTTTTTTATAAATTCTGCTAACTCTTTCATAGAGATACAAGGTGTATTTCTATCATCTCCCATCCTATCACCAAAATGACGAGTGAATTTGAAATCAATTCCATATTTTTTGAATAATTTATCAACAATAGATTCAAATGCTTTGATTTGTTTCATACCTACTAAATCACATTTATCTTCTATTATAAAATTTTTGAATGTTTTCATTTTTCTAACCTTTTTATTCTGGTTTCAAGTTCATCTATTTTTTTTGCTATTTTAGGAGATAAACTTCTCCAAGCATCATCTGGTTGATCAAACCAAGTCCACCCAAACTTGTCTCTTATAGTATCTAGTAATATATCCCATTTAGAGTATAACCATAATCCAATTTTTGTATCTCTCATATATGCTAAAAATAGTGCGCCAAATACCGAACCCATAATACCCGTATAAATCCATAAACGATCTGAAGCCATATTTTCAATCATATCCCAAATCATTTTTTAAATTTCTTCAATTTACTTGAATAATGTTCAATACTATGATCATATATTCCATCAAAAATTTGTTTATTTTTCATGGCGCACCACCTACCCCTCAAAGAATCCTTTATCTTTTGCCAAAAGGACAATCTACGAATATTTCCATAATGATTAATATATCTCTCTGTGCCGTGATGCCTATATCCCATTATCCATAAAGGAACTGTTGGCACAATATCATTATTATTCCTAAATCTATAATGCTCAACATCCATACCTACACAAAATTCTTTACCACCAACTCTTGGTGAACCATATGTAAATAATATAGGATTTTTTTCTTCAAGTCTAGATGCACATAGTGTTGCCATAGCACCACCAAGAGAATGACCAGTAATCCAAAGTTGTTTTCTTTTACTTTTTTGAAGTAGTGCTTCAATATCAGACCAAAGTTTTCTTAATTCTATTTTAAATCCCATATGAACCATACCCTCAGTTTTAGATTTTCTTTTAAATGCAAGTAAATCTGCTTTAACATCTGAAAACTCTGTTGGTTCTGTACCTCTAAAAGCAACAATAATATTATCTTTATCTGAAAAGATATGACATTGTGCGCCATCATTCTCTAAAAATTTATATGATTTGAAACCTAATTTTGATAATTCTCTTTTTGCTTTAGTTCCATCATGATAGGCCAAAGCAGATACTTCAGAAAAAAAATAACTGAGAGCAAAAGTATCATTCCAATCTAGACTTTCACAATCCATAAAAAATTTTCTGGTCATTTTTTATCTCGCAACCTTGGCTCTTTGCGATTATAATGAACAGTTACACTTGATAAGTTTTTTGGATCATTATTGAGTGGGTCACCATCTTTGTGATGAATATCTCTCCCATCAAAAGGCTCTGCCTTACCCTCTTTTTCCATCTTTCTTCTAGCGCGTTTTCTAGCGGCGTTTCTCTCCATCTGTTCTGGAGTTCCAAGATAGTTTTTTCTTTCTTTTTTGTAATCTCTCTGATACTCATCAGTTATAAATATTTTAAACTTGATCATGATACATTATCCCAGAAGGTTTTACTCATTTCACCCATGGAAACTGTAGATGTACCAGATGCTGAATTTACTGTTTTGCGAACACTTGTATATACGGCATGACCATTTGTAGTTCTAATACCGTTAGTTTGTTTTAACCATAGAGGTCTTAGTGGGCTATTAGCACCTGGATCAGGCGGCGAATTGTCATATTGCCAACTCGGATTGTTTGTAATAGTTACCCACGCCATGTTTAAATCTCCTTATCATTTGTTCTTACTATTTATATGTTTAAGAAGATCGTTTTTACTTGTTTTATTAGTCTTAATAGAGAAATCTAATGCAGATTGTAAAGCATCACCTATACTCTTACCTTTAAACCCCAATTGAGAAACATCTTTTCCATTTATAGGTAATTCTTTAACTGAAAGATATTTAACACTTTTTAATTTTGATGATACTGTTGGTTTTCCTATAGCAGTAAGATAAGCATCAGCAGATTTAATATCGTTATCTTTAGCCCATCCAACTAATTTAACTAAATCCATATCTTTGTATGAAGTTACAGATTGAACTGCTTTTGAATCAATATTAGATAGTTTCATTCCAGCCTTGGCGATTTTACCAGCATCTTGTTTATAACTCATCAAAACCATTCCTATAAAAGAACCATAATTTTTAGTTTCTAGTTTATCTAATGCTTTTAAATTAATGTCTTTAATAGATGCCTTTGGGAATAAATGTTTCATCAATCCACTTTCAAATAAAAGTTTTATACCGATTGATGGTTTTTTTGATTTGGTGAAAAGTTTTTTAAATTCTTCATTGAATCTATCAGAAGAAACTGATGAAATAGTATGTGCTTGTTTTTTCATTTCCTTGAAAGTATTTTTTTCAATTTTAAATTCAAACCTAGCCGCGAATTGAATGGCTCTTAACATTCTTAAAGGATCATCTTCAAATGAAGTAGGACTGATCATACGAATTTCTTTATTCTTAATATCTTTCATACCCTTGCCATCAGTGTCAATAATCTCTCCAGTATCAACATCTTTAGCCAATTGATTTATCCAAAAATCTCTTCTCAACTGATCTTGTTGTAAAGTAATACCTTTTCCTAATTGTACCTCAAAATCTTTATGACCAGCCCCAGTACTCTTAGAGTCAACTCTTGGTACTGAAATATCAACATCTTCTTCTTCTGTTGAACCTGTTGGTACAAATTTCAGAATACCAAAAGATTTGCCAACCATATTCACTTTACCGTGAGGCTTTAATATTTCTTCTAAATCGCTTAGTTCTACACCAACAACGATTAAGTCTAAGTCTTTTGAAACCTTTCCAAGTAGTTCATCACGAACCACACCACCAATTTGATAGATTTTACCACCAGCGTTTTTAATAGACTTTCTAACTTTCATAGTTAAAAGTTTTTCTAACATACTTTCATTTAAATGACATATAAAACTTTTCATTTATTATTACCTACCAATGCTGGGCGTCTGGATATTTTACAATTGCTCTAACTGCTCTTAATGCTAGTTTTGCAACTTTATCACCTCTATCATATAGTACAACCTCTGTACCATTTACAAAATCAGATACATTCACACCTTTACCGATAAGAGTCATCGTTCTGTGTAGATAATCATTTTCATCGTAATTATATTCAAATCCTACTTTACCACGTACTTCAACCCACTTGCTGCCTGGTAATGGCCTAATTCTTAGAATACCCATCTTACCTTGCCTAACATATGTCAAAGCATAGGCTTCTTTCTTTTTACGTTGATTTTTAGTGATTTCTGTTATAAATTTAGAAAAAAGTTTCATGATACATAAGGCTTTATTATAGTTTCTATATTCTTAATAATTTTCTTATGCGTAGGACTCAAATGTTTTCTATCTTTTTTTACAGCGTCTAACGCCAATTTTGTATCGCCAGCATATTTTCTTTGCCATTCTGGTTTCTGCTGCTTAATATCAGATACATTAGCAAGTCTATCAGCGAGTTTAATAACTAATGCCCAACTTGTCATGTTAACCATCTTATCTTTTATATACTCACCCTTACCACCTGCTGCTTCAAGATCATCTTTTTTAGTGGTCAATTGGTCAACAAGATTGGCAACCAACCCACCAAACTGCTTAACTAAGTCGGCGTGTGATAAATCAGTATCTTCTATAGTATCATGCAAATATGCTGCTTGAACTAATGCAGATAAATTTTTTGATTTTGGTTTAAATTTAGCAACTATTTTGGCAACTTCTTTTGGATGAGCGATATATTCACCACCACTTTTTCTAAACTGCCCTTTGTGGGCTTTCGTCGCAGTTCTTAGCGCACTAAGCGCACTTTCATTTATAAGGTGAGATTTGAAACTCTGCATTTATTTTCTTCCTATATTATACTTGGGACATAGTTCCCAATTATTTTTTTCTTTAAAAGGAATAATCTTAATCTGTCGCAGAGGTGCTAAATTTTTAGCAACTGATTCATTCTGTATGGAGACTAGACCCCAATCAGACATAAGTGTAGCAATAGTATTTCTACGGCCTATATCGCTTTCTTCTAAGTTTGACTTTTTTCCATCTAGCAAAAATAATTCTTTAAAATGTACTATAAAGTATCTACCTTGTTTATGAAGGATATGACACGATTGAAATAATTTATTTTCTTTTCTACTTGATACGCCAATTCTTGTTAATGTTTCTCTTACCTTCAAAAAATCATCAGGTTCATTTAATGTTATCTCTAACATATCATTTGGCGACCAACTTATTATATTTGTTTCCTCATTCATTGTCAACTCACTTTTTTGTTATATTCATTAATGACAATGGTATTTATATAATTTTAATTTTTACCGCCCTTACGCAACTTAAATCTAATATGATCTAAATGCTCTTTAGGAATTAATTTCAAAACTTCTCTCGCCTTTTGATTTGAATATCCATAATACTCCTTAATTGAATCTAAAGCATCCATTTTATCAGCCTTAGTCCATTTAGAGAACCGCTTTCTTTTTCTAACAATATTACGCATAAAATCATATTGTAATCTGTTATCAATGTGGTGATGCTTATTCATCTCATTTGCAGCAAGGATAGTGTCATTAAAATAGGATAATGATCTATTAATGTAGTATGATTTATATGCTTTCTCAGTGATATCATCAACCATAATATCGTTTTTGTTATGGTTGATTGAGTTTAAATAATCAAAGTGGTTCATAGGTTTTGTATCACTGTTTGCATACGCATTACATCCATTACACAATCATGTCGCGCATCATGTTTAAAAAACTTTTCTGCACATCCTTCTGGAATATAATCGTTCTTAACATCAGACCCCCAAAGCAAACCATCAAGAAATGATCTTGTATCACGAACCATCCAAAATGGATAAGGAACTTTTTTACCAGTATCATTTAAGATACCTTCAAAGAAAGGAATATCAAAAGTATTTCCGCGAGAAAACACTGTTTTTAGGTTATTGATATTTACATTCTGCACAAAAAAGTTATAGGTTTCGCTAATATCTTTATCATTTTCTGATGGTGTGATTACCGCTTGTGTTGTTTCTTTGGGTTGGTTATTCCACCAATCAAGCGTAGATTTTGAAATCTTACGATCATAAACTTCCACTTGCTTTTTAACATCATACTTAATACTAACACTACTATCTAAAAGTTCTTCATAACTGTATGGATTATTTGTAAATCTTGCCCTAGAGAAAGTAAGCAGACCTAAAGATAATACAACACCTCTGTTTACATCAACAGAAAGTGTT